>JGI994J12354_10000972_pt1 | contig 29041 bp, 28 predicted proteins | sample IntmicLarv3ML3BL_FD_12354 | JGI IMG/M metagenome (IMG submission 12354) | reverse complement strand
GTGTTTAATCTTTGGTCAGAATAACAACTAGCTATTCTTTCCCGTTTTAATAATTAGCCAAAGGCTATTATCGTTTTTTACTGTTTTAAAGGCGCTCCACTTCTTACGAAGCTTCGCTGTTCTTTATTTCTGAAATCTCATTTTTGTTTTCTTTTAATAGAAAACTTTAGAATTTTCAAGGTTATTTTTCACTGTTCAGTTATCAATGTTCATCTTGTCCTCTCGGACTGTTTTTTGTTGTTAGCCATTTAAGCGGCAACTTTTATATACTATCATGCCCTTTATTAAAAGTCAACAACTTTTTTTATTTTTTTTATATTTTTTTTTCAAACCCTAAATATAAAAAACGGAGAAGGAGGGATTTGAACCCTCGCGCCGCTATTAACGACCTATACCCTTAGCAGGGGCACCTCTTCAGCCACTTGAGTACTTCTCCTGAATATCTATAATACTTATTTAGTTTTACGTCAACAATAACTCCTGTTCTAGCGACGTATGTGTTATTATACTAGAGTGAAAATTGATTGTCAATATTTTTTTGTCAATATTTTCAATTCATATTTTTATCATTATTTACCATTTTTTTGGATATACAACATATTTTTCTACCTATAGTTTTATAATAGATTCTATCCACTATATATAGTATATTTCATATTTTTTTCTTTCTTATTTATTAAATTCATTTATTGTTATTTGTATTTTTTCTTTTACTATTCGTGCTATTTCAGTTGTTTTTAAATCTTTATATTCTTCATAATATATTGGTTCTAAATAATGAATTTGAACAGTCACTTTTTTTATGCTATTTCTATCAAAGGGTTTATACGCATCAATAATAGCGGCTGGAAGTATCGGACACTTTGCTATAACTGCACTTTTAAAGCTGCCACCTTTGAAATCTTGTACTTTATTTTCTTCTTTTGATCTAGTTCCCTCTGCGAATATTAGATAATTTCGTCCCTCTTTTACATCCTCTGCCATTTCTTTTATAATTAACATTGATTGTCTGATATCTTCTCTATCTATTACTTTTGCTTTTAATACTGTAAAGATTTGTTTTAAAAAGGGAACATCTTTTACCTCTTTTTTTGTCACAACGCTAAAAGGATTTGGACAAGATTCTATAAATCCTAGTACATCATATAATCCTTGATGATTTGGAAATATAATAAAACCATTTTCTTTTGGAATATTTTCTAATCCATAAGACTCGATCTTTACTCTACCACTTTTATTCGCTTTTATCGTTAATCTTTTTAATAATCCATATCTTTGTTCTTCTGTATACTTATCAGATTTCCCATAGATACATATTCTTATAAACCATATCGGAGCAAATAATATATTTCTTAACAACATTAATAATATTCTCTTCATGAATTAATCCTCTATTTCTTTTATTTTTCTAATGTACAATATTCCTTTGCTGCCATTTCATATAAATTATTTCCTTGTGTATCAATCACAACAATTACTGGAAAATTATCGACTTCCAACTCTCTAATGGCTTCTGTACCAAGATCATCATATGCTATGATTTTTGATTTTTTAATTTTTCCTGCCAAAAAAGCACCTGCACCTCCAACTGCTGCAAAATATATTGCTTGATTTTTTATTATTCCGTCCACCACTTCCTTTGAACGTTTCCCTTTTCCAATCATTCCTTTTAATCCCAGTCTTAACAAATCTGGAGTGTATTTATCCATCCTGCTCGCTGTGGTTGGCCCTGCTGAGCCTATTACATTTTTTTCTCTTGCTGGCGTTGGTCCCATATAATAGATAATATTATTCTCTAAATCTATTGGTATCTCTTCATTTTTATGTAAGGCCTTATATATTCTTTCATGTGCTGCGTCTCTTGCAGTATAAATTTTTCCACTAATATAAACATAATCCCCCACATTTAAAGAAGCTGTGACTTCCTTGGTAAGAGGAGTTTCTATATATCTATTCATGTTAAGTATCCTTTCTATGTAAATTTTAATGAGATTTTTTGATTAGATCTTTCTTTTTACATGTCTATTTACATGACAACATATATTTACTGCAACTGGAAGCCCTGCTATATGAGTAGGATAACTTTCTATATTTACTGCCAACGCAGTTGTGTTTCCTCCTAATCCTCCGGGGCCAATTCCGAGTTTATTAATGGTATCAAGCATTTCCTCTTCTAATTCTTTTATATATGGAATTGCAGAACGAATCTTTATATCTCTGGTTAAAGCCAACTTTGATAACATCGCACATTTTTCAAAAGTACCACCTATCCCTACACCGATAACCATTGGTGGACACGCATTTGGACCGGCTTCTTTTACTGCATTTAAAATAACTTCTTTTACTCCTTTTATTCCGTCCGCAGGTTTTAGCATACTTATTTTACTCATATTTTCACTGCCAAAGCCCTTTGTAGATAGTGTGATTATAACTTCATCCCCCGGAATAATATTATAGTAAACTACCGCTGGAGTATTATCTTTTGTATTTTCTCTTATAATCGGATCAGAAACTATTGATTTTCTTAAATAGCCCTCTTCATAGCCTTGACGAACACCCTCGTTTATTGCTTCTTCTATGTTACCCCCTTCAAAATGTACATCTTGTCCGATATCTAAAAACACCACTACCATTCCTGTATCCTGACAAATTGGTATTCCCTCTATTTTTGCTATATCCATATTTTCACTTAATTGCTCTAATATTTTTTTTCCAATAGGAGATGCTTCTTTTTCTATTGAATTATTTATTGCAAATATTATATCTTCTGATAAAACATAGTTTACTTCTATACACATATCTTTTATATTTTCCCGTATGTTATCCACATGAATTGATTTTATCATGGTATAACCTCCTACTTTTTAAATTTATTCTTAATTTTATAATATGCTATACATCCCTTTTAATCAACCTTTTAAACATTATTTCAAAAAAAGACATAAATCAATTATATCCTCTATATTGATTCATGTCTCTTTTATTAGTTTTTTACATATGTATCTACGATAAACTTATTGGCTCTTAATTCTAATGTATCATCTAAAGGTGCGAGTTTTACATTTCCATATTTATTTGAAAGTGCTTTTTCTAATAAATAATCACACAAATGAGGATTTTTAGGGAATAATGGTCCGTGTAAATATGTACCGATTACATTTTTATAAATTATTCCCTCTTGTTTATCAGTATCATTGTTGCCAAAACCACTGATTACTTTTCCAAGAGGTTTTAAATCTCCTATTATGGTACGCCCTCCATGATTTTCAAATCCTACTAATGGTATATCAAACAAATCTGACTGAATTACTATATTTCCAATCAAGCGCCCCTCCCCAGATTCCGTTTTTATATCCACAATATTTAATCCCTCAATAATTTCTTTACCCATTTTATATGATTTCCCTAACAACTGATAACCACCACATACCGCTATCACTACACCTTGATGTTCTACATATGCCTGAAAATCATCTTTAATTTCTTTTAATCTATCAACCACTAATTTTTGCTCTCTATCAGAGCCTCCACCTAATAAAATAATATCTATATTTTCAAAATCTATATCATCTTCTAATTTGTACTCTACTGTTTCCGCCTCAATACCTCTCCACTTACATCGCTGCATCAAGCACCTAATATTTCCCCTATCACTATATAGATTTAATAAATCTGGATATAAATGTCCAATTCTTATTTTCATATTAGCCCCCTCATTTACTTTTGCATTTTTTCTAATATGGCACGGGTACTAAATAATGCGGTGTAATTTACCAGAATATATATATTTCCAGTCCCTTTTTCTAGGATATTTTTTATCGCATCTTCCACATTATTTTCTAACTCCGCTGGGATATCCACATATTTCAATCTTATCAACATATCGAGCTTACGAATTCCTGTAACTGTTATGGATTTTATGGTATCATCTTGAAATCTCTCAAAATCTACATCCCATAACCAAGAAATATCAATTCCATCCTGCCAGTTATCATTAATCATGATGATAATATCTTTTTCTTCTTTGTCATTTAAAACTGCTGAAATATTTTGATTAAAACCAGATGGATTTTTCGCTAGGTTTAATATAAGTCTTTTTCCATCTATAATAAATTCTTCCATTCTTCCATTTTGCGGATTATAATTACTCAACATTTTCTTAAAATTTTCAATCGGAAGATTTTCTATATTATATGCCGAATAAGCTGCTAATATATTATAGATATTGTAGAATCCCCGATAATTTACCTCTATTCTCGTTTCTCCCACATCAAAGGCTATTTTATTTTCTAAATCTATATTTTTAGCTTCATACTTTATATTTGGTCTTGTAAATGTACAGCTTAAACAATCATATTTTCCTAATTGGCTATAATGATAATATTCATATTCTAATTTACTTCCGCAAAGAGGACAAAAACTTCCCTCTTTTACTTCTTTTTCTTTATCCTTATCATTAATTACATTTTCGCCAACTCCAAATGAAATATATTCATGTCCACTCTTTATAGCTAAGCCATTTGATAGAGAATCATCACCATTCACAATTAATTTTATCCTTTTATCCATAGACAATGCTTTTAGAATAAAATCTGTTATCGTATCTATTTCACCATACCGATCTAACTGGTCTCGAAATAAATTTGTTAATATCATATAATCTGGTGTAAAATATGGAAAAACATTCACAGTAGAAGCCTCATCTACTTCTATACAGGCGTAATCCGCATCCAAATGTCCGTTTAACCTTGCTCCTATTACAAAGGCTGAAATTACACCATTTAACATATTTGATCCACTCGTATTAAAAATAACTTTTTTATTCATTCCTAATAAGGCTTCACTTAATAAATTATTGGTTGTTGTTTTTCCATTTGTCCCACAAACCACATATATTTTTTCACGAACTTCTTTTGCTAATTCTGATAAAATAGATGGATAAATTTTTATTGCAATAACACCTGGCAAGGTTTCCCCTTTTTTTCCGGTTATTTTGCAAATAATATTCACTATTTTTGCCGACCAAATGGCTAATAGTCTGCGTATACTCATCTTTTTCTCCTAATGTTCCTATTTTTTATTTTTAAAAATTAGGGTATATCAATTCTACATCTTTATTGATATTCCCTAATTTATATAATTTTTTATTTCTTTATTTATTTTTCTAAATCATCAAAAACTTCTTCTATTTCTTCATTTTCTTCATTTGTCATTAAAGATGTATCTTCTTTTACTTTTTCAATACTCGCAACTGTAATATCTTCATCTTTATTGATATTAATCAGTTTTACACCTGATGTAACTCTTCCTAAGATAGATATATCACTACATTTTAATCGGATAATAATTCCTTCCGTAGTTATAATCATTATCTCATTATCTTCGTTTACAGCTTTAACACCGATAACATTACCAGTTTTCTCTGTAACTTTATAACATTTAACACCTTTACCACCACGGTTCTGTGCATCAAATTCAACCATATCGGTTCGCTTACCCATACCCTTCTCAGAAACAATTAATAATTGTTCTCCTTGAGTATTTATCTGCATTCCAACGACTTCATCTCCATGTGAAAGGTTCATACCAATTACACCTATTGATGTTCTGCCAGTTGATCTTACATCTGTTTCCTTAAATCTGATACATTTACCATATTTCGTTACTAATATAATTTCTTTTTCATTATCGGTAACTTTAACTTCTATTAATTCATCCTCTTCGCGAATTGTAATCGCTGCAAGCCCTGTTTTTCTTACATTGGCATACTCGGTAATTGATGTTTTCTTAACTATACCATTTTTTGTTGCCATAATCAAATAAGAACCATCCTCATATTCTTTGGTTGGAATCAGAGCTGTTATTTTTTCACCTGGTGATAATTGTAATAGATTAATGATAGCAGTACCTCTAGCTGTTCTTGACGCTTCGACAATCTCATAAGCTTTTAATCTATATACTTTTCCTTTATTCGTAAAGAAATTAATATAATGATGTGTCGTTGTCATAAGAAGTTCTTCTATGTAATCATCTTCTATCGTCTGCATTCCTTTAATTCCCTTACCTCCACGATGTTGGCTCTTAAAGTTATCCACCGTCATACGTTTAATATAGCCCAATTTTGTCATAGCTATAACTGTATTTTCCACTGGAATTAAATCTTCCATTGAAATATCAAATTCATCAAAACCTATAGCTGTTCTTCTTTCGTCACTATATTTATTTCTGATGATAATAATTTCTTCTCTGATAATTCCTAAAAGAAGTTTTCTATCTCCCAAAATAGCTTTTAATTCTTCTATTTTTTTCATCAACTCGGCATATTCATTTTCAAGCTTTTCTCTTTCTAAACCTGTTAATGCACGCAATCTCATATCTACAATCGCTTGTGCTTGTACATCAGTTAAAGAAAATCTTTCAATTAATCCCTCTTTTGCTATTTGAGTATTTTTAGAACCTCTAATAATTTTAATAACTTCATCTATATGGTCAAGAGCAATCATTAAGCCTTGTAAAATATGAGCTCTTTCTTCTGCTTTATTTAATTCATATTGAGTTCTTCTTGTTACAACCTCTTCTTGATGTTTTAAGTAACTGGTGAGCATTTGAAGAATATTCATAACTCTTGGTTCATTATTCACTAATGCGAGCATAATTACCCCAAATGTATCTTGTAATTGTGTATGCTTATATAATTGATTAAGAATTACATTTGCATTTACATCTCTACGAAGTTCTATGCATATCCGCATACCACTTCTATCCGATTCATCACGTAAATCTGTTATGCCATCCACTTTTTTATCTCTAACAAGGTCAGCCATTTTTTCAATTAACCTTGCTTTATTAACCATATATGGTAATTCTGTTACAATAATTCTACTTTTACCATTTGACATGGTTTCTATATTTGTTATTGCACGAACACGAACTTTTCCTCTTCCGGTTCTATATGCTTCCTCAATTCCTCTCGTCCCTAAAATTTCAGCACCTGTTGGAAAATCTGGACCTTTTACAATTTCAAGAATTTCTTCAATTACTGTTTCTCTATCCTCTAAAACAATATTGTCTATTATTTTTATAACCGAATCAACTATTTCTTTTAAATTATGAGGTGGTATATTTGTAGCCATACCAACAGCAATTCCTGAGGTTCCATTTACTAATAGATTTGGATATCTAGCTGGTAATACAACAGGTTCTCTTTCTGTTTCATCAAAGTTAGGCGCAAAATCAACTGTATTTTTATTAATATCTGCAAGCAACTCCATTGAAATTTTACTCAACCTAGCTTCTGTATAACGCATAGCCGCTGCACCATCACCATCTACAGAACCAAAATTACCATGACCGTCTACCAAAGGATATCTTGTTGTCCATTCCTGTGCCATATTTACTAAAGCACCATAAATAGAACTATCACCATGAGGGTGATATTTACCCATCGTATCTCCGACAAGACGCGCACATTTACGGTGTGGCTTATCGGGTCCATTATTTAGTTCTATCATAGAATATAAAATTCTACGCTGAACTGGCTTCAATCCATCTCTTACATCTGGTAAGGCACGAGATGCTATAACGCTCATGGCATAATCTATATATGATTTTTCCATCGTTTTTTGCAAATCCACATCTTGAACTTTGTCAAAAATATTATCTTCCATTATTCTCCTCCGAAACTCTTATTTATACTCATTACATATTCTTTTAATGAGCTAAATATCCAAATTACTATATTTCGCATTTGCCTCAATAAATTCTCTTCTTGGTTCTACTTGATCGCCCATTAAGGTATTAAATGTTAAATCTATTTCTGCCTGTGCATTTTCTTCCATATTCACGCGAAGAAGAATTCTTTTTTCTGGATCCATTGTTGTATCCCAAAGCTGTTCCGCGTCCATTTCGCCAAGACCTTTGTAACGCTGAATTTTTACATTTGTATCTCTTCCTATTTCCGTAAGAATTTCATCCAATTCCTTATCACTGTATGCATACCATTCTTTTCTACTTTTTTCTATTTTAAAAAGAGGAGGCTGTGCTAAATATACATATCCCTCTTTTATTAATTCTGGCATAAAACGATATAAGAATGTCAATAATAAGGTACTAATATGAGCACCGTCAACATCTGCATCGGTCATAATAATAATTTTATGATATCTTAATTTTTCAATATCAAAATCATCATTAATCCCTGCACCAAAAGCGGTAATCATCGCTTTAATTTCTGTATTTGCATATATTTTATCTAATCTCGCTTTTTCTACATTTAAGATTTTTCCACGAAGCGGCAATATCGCTTGTGTATTTCTTGATCTTGCCGTTTTAGCAGAACCGCCCGCAGAATCTCCTTCAACAATATATATTTCACAATTTTTCGGATCTTTATCAGAGCAATCAGCTAATTTTCCAGGAAGTGCCATCCCCTCTAAAGCAGATTTTCTTCTCGTTAATTCTCTCGCTTTTCTTGCCGCTTCTCTCGCTCTTTGAGCCATAATTGATTTTTCTAAAATATTTCTTGCTACTTTTGGATTTTGTTCTAAGAATATGGTGAGTTGTTCTGATACGATACTATCTACCGCTCCTCTCGCTTCACTATTTCCTAATTTTTGTTTTGTTTGTCCCTCAAACTGCGGTTCTTCTATTTTTATACTGATAATGGCTGTCAATCCTTCACGGATATCTTCTCCTGATAAATTTTGCTCATTATCTTTTAATATTTTATTTTTTCTAGCATAATCATTAAAAGTTTTTGTTAAAGAATTACGGAAACCAGTAAGATGAGTTCCGCCCTCTGGAGTAGTAATATTATTAACAAAACTAAAAATATTTTCGTTATAGGAATCAGTATGCTGCATAGAAACTTCAATAAAAACTCCGTCTTTTGTCCCCTCACAATAAATAATTTCTTCATAAATAGGAACTTTTTTATTATTTAGATAAGAAACAAACTCCTTAATTCCGCCCTCATAATGAAATTCTTTTTTTATTTCTTCCTCTTCCCTTTTATCTCTCAATATCATTTTTATATTCTTTGTTAAAAAGGCCATTTCTCTTATTCTTTGTTCTAATACTGAATAATCAAAGACTGTTTCTTCAAATATTGTATCATCCGGAAAGAATTTTACAACAGATCCTGTTTTTTCTAATTCACAAGTTCCTATTTCTTTTAAAGGATACATTACTTTTCCTTTTTCATACCGTTGCTGATATACTTTTCCATCACGATAAATCGTAACTTCTAGCCATTCTGAAAGAGCATTTACAACTGAAGCACCAACTCCGTGAAGGCCACCTGATACTTTATATCCGCCTCCGCCAAATTTTCCACCTGCATGTAAAACAGTAAATACTACCTCTACAGCAGGTATTCCTGCTTTTTTATTAATACCAACAGGTATTCCACGTCCATCATCTACGACTGTTATCGAATTATCGGCTTCGATTGTTATATCTATAGTACTGCAATATCCAGCTAAAGCCTCATCAATAGCATTATCTACAATTTCATAGACAAGATGATGAAGACCCCTTGTACTGGTACTTCCTATATACATACCTGGTCTTTTTCTAACAGCCTCTAACCCCTCTAATATTTGTATCTGATCTGCACCATATTCAGCACTCATTTGAAACCTCCTACATTTCTTTGCATTTATCAATTTTAATTATTATCTGATTGGAAAACCACTCCATCTACAACTTTAAAAGTTTTATTTACACGAAACCTATTTTGCACAAATTCATCTAATCCTGTACAAGTTATAAATGTCTGTGTATCATGTATACTGTCTAATAAATAATTTTGTCTGTTACTATCCAATTCAGAAAGCACATCATCTAATAATAAAATAGGCATATCCCTAGTCATTGTTTTCACCAATTCAATTTCCGCTAATTTAAGTGAAAGTGCTGCTGTTCTTTGCTGTCCTTGGGAACCATATTTTCTAATGTCTATCTCTTTTATATTAAAACATAAATCATCTCGCTGCGGACCTACTGAAGTTGTTTTTAACTTAATATCTTTTTCTCTTGCTTTCTTTAAATGTAATTCAAATTCTTCTTCCACTACATTTGGCTCATAACTAAGAAATAACTCTTCTTTTCCTCCAGATAGTTTTTTATGTATATTGTATATAATCTCATTTAGCTTATTTACAAAAACATTTCTACCGACAATTATTTTTTTGCCACATTGTATTAATTGTTCATCCCAAATGTCTAAAGTATCTTTGTAATCTGAATGAAAATTTATATCTTTTAATAGCTTATTTCTTTGATTTAAAATTTTATTATAATTTGCAAGATTGTATAAATAAATTTTATCAAGTTGACATAACTCTGAATCTATAAATCTTCTTCTTTCTGATGGTCCATTTTTTATAATATTCAAATCTTCTGGTGAGAAGAAAATCAAATTAACAACTCCAAATAATTCACTCGCTTTTTTTATGGGAATGCCATTGATTGCAATTCCTTTTGTTTTACTTTTTTTTAAATGCATATCTATTTTGTAAGAAATATCACCTTTTATTACTTTCATACGAATATGAGATTGTTCTTCAAAAAATTTAATAAATTCTCTATCCTTACTTCCTTTATGAGATTTCGTAGTCCCACATACATAAATAGATTCTAATATATTTGTTTTTCCCTGTGCGTTATCCCCATAAAATATATTTGTTCCTTTATCAAAATCTAATTTTAAAGACTTGTAATTTCTAAAGTTATCAAGCTCTATCGACTTTATTATCATATTTAAAAACAAATCCTTTCTTAATATGGGATACCGGTAAACCTATTTTTCGATTTTTATAGTATTTTCTTCAAATGAAATAATATCTCCACTATAAAGTTTTTTTCCTCTTTGAATTTCTACTTTATCGTTTACTTTTACTAATCCATCTAAAATAACTTCTTTTGCTTCCACACCTGATTCAACTAAACCAACTGCTTTTAGCGCTTGTCCTAACTTAATATATTCATCTCGTAATTTGATTACTTGCATACTGTTATTTATTCCTCTCCTTAACTATTTGTAAAGTTGACAGGTAATATCAAATAAGTGTATTGTTCTTTTTCATCCTTTATAAAACATGGTGCTTTTGAATTTACAAGATAAATTTCAATTTCTTCATCATCAATTACTCTTAAAGCATCTATCAAAAATTTAGGATTAAATCCTATCATAATATCTTTTCCATCTTTTATGATATCAATTTCTTCATTCATAGAACCAACTTGTGAATTAATCTTTAATTCCATAAAACCATCTAAAATATTAATAATAATTGGTTTCTTATCACTTTCTTTTATTAAAAGTGTAGCTCTATCTATACAATTTAGAAATTCTTTTTTATTAATTTTTACTTTTGTTTCATAGTCATTAGAAAGCATCTGCTCTATTTTGAAGTATTCCCCTTCGATTAGACGTGAAACAACCACAGTATTATTAAATTCAAAAATAATGTGATTGCTGGTGAAGAATATTTTCACTTCTTCTTCTACCTCTCCAGAGAGAATCTTACTAACTTCATTTAATGTTTTTCCTGGTACAATCACCTTTTTAGAATCATAGCTCTCTTTTAATTCCACTTTTCTTATAGAAATTCTATGGCCATCTAAAGAAACTACTTTTAATACATTTTCATTAATTTCAAATAACTCACCTGTCATTAATTTATTATTCTCATTATCAGCTATTGAAAAAATAGTTTGTCTGATAATTTCTTTTAAAGTAAATTGTGATAAAGAAATAAAGTCACTTTTTTCTATGTATGGCAAATTAGAAAAATCTTCTCCTGACTTACCTGAAATATTAAATTTAGCTTTTTCACATGTTATTGTTGTTTTTAAATTTGAGTCTGTTTCAATTATAACATCATTATCAGGAAGTTTTCTAACTATCTCAGAAAATATTTTTGCATCTAGCGCAATCATACCTCTTTCGATAATTTCTCCGTCGACTGTTGTTTCTATTCCTAGTTCCATATCATTTGCCGTAAATTTAATTTCATTTGTTGTAGCATTGATTAAAATACATTCTAAAATGGTCATAGTTGTTCTAGTAGGAACAGCTTTTAGGACAATATTTACACTTTTTAATAAATTTGATTTTGAACATATTAATTTCATAGTATGAATAACTCCTTTCGGTGAACTCCATTAATAAAAATAAAGATAAAATTCGTAATCTTATTCTTAGGGGGTGTGGGTTTGTTAATAAGTTCTTTAAAGCCTTATTTTAAGGTACTTCTAGTCAATGATAACCTTGTTTAAAGGGGGAATATAACTATGGTATAAAATGTGAATAAAAATCATTATTAATAAAAGTTAAGAATGATATACACATTTATTAGATAGTTATAAATATATAATGTGTAAAACTTTGTTATAAATGTTAATTAGGATTAATTTTCTTTTTTATAATATCAATAGTATTTCTAGTTGATTCAGATGTTTCCATTTCTTTTGTTATCTTATCAGAACCATGAATTACGGTTGAATGATCTCTTTTTCCTAGTAAAACACCGATTGTTTTCAATGGAGTACTGATTAAATTACGACAAAGGTACATCGCAATTTGTCTTGGATATACTATCTCAGAATTTCTATTCTTTCCTATTATATCAGAAGAAGAAATATTAAAATGCTCTGCAACCATGTCAATAATTAATTGAGGGGTTATTTCTCTATTAGCATCTGGATAGATCATGTCTTTTAAGGCTCTTTCTGCTAATTCTAAATTAATTTCACGTTTTTCAAGATTAGCATAAGCGATTATTTTATTGAATGCACCCTCAAGTTCTCTGATATTAGATTTTATATTTGTTGCGATATATTGAACTACCTCATCATCAATATCAAAACCATCAAATTCATCTTTCTTTTTAAGGATAGCCATTCTAGTTTCATAGTTTGGCAAGGATATATCAGCAAGAAGACCCCATCCGAATCTGGAACTATATCTCTCTTCAAGAGTTTCCATTTCTTTAGGAGGTTTATCACTGGAAATAATAATTTGTTTTTTTGCACCATATAAATCATTAAAGGTGTGAAAGAATTCTTCCTGTGTTGATTCTTTACCTATTATAAACTGAATATCATCTATTAATAAAACATCAATATTTCGATATTTTTCACGAAACTTGGACATTGCTGTATTATTTCCATTACGAATAGCTTCAATTAATTCATTGGTAAAATATTCACTTGTTACATATAATACTTTAGTTGTAGGGCATCTTTCTATAATCATATGTGCAATAGAATGCATTAGGTGAGTTTTACCAAGTCCAACATCTCCATATATAAATAGAGGGTTGTACATTTCTCCAGGTGATTCAGCAACTGCAAGAGAAGCTGCATGAGCGAAGTTATTATTTCCTCCAACTACAAAAGTATCAAATGTATATTTAGGATTCAAATTAGCCTTTTCCGCCATGATATTTAAATCAGGGGGAGTTATTGTTTTTTTAACTTCTTTTTGTTCAACTGGTAATAAAAATTTAACTATGTAGTCAGCGCCAGTTACAACAGAAATTGCCGATTGAAGCGGCACTGTATATTTTCTTTCAATAAAATCAAATCCCATTTGTTTTTCAGATGGAATTAATACATATACAACGTTTTTTTCAATGTGGTGAACAGAAAGAGGCGCTATCCAAGTCTGAAAAGAAATATCAGCTAATTCAAATAATTCTTTCAGCGAATTTAAGATTTGCTCCCATTTTTCTATAATAATATTCATTTTATACATCTCCTAACTTATTATCTTATATACATGACAAGAAATGATTGCATGAAAGTATATAAAAATCATCAATCATTCCTAAGTTTAGATAATATCTCAAATATATAGTATACCAAAAAGCTGAAATTATCAATGTAAAAAACATATAAAATTTGCTATAAATTTAAAAATTAACATGAAATTAATATTGTAAAAAAATGCATGTGAATAACAGGATAAAAATATTAACAATATTAACATGCCAAAAATAAGAGAAAAATAGAAAAAATAAAAAGTTTTTAACAATAAAAATGGCAATTATCCACAAGTTATCCCCAATTTGTGGATAAAACAAACAAAAATAATAATATATATATATTTCAGAAAAATTAAATTAATATTTCTTTTAAAAAAATTTGTGTTAAAATAAGATAGAATTATAAAATAATTAAAAAAAAAGAAAATAATATACTATTTACTTGACTTACCTCTTTTTTATGAATATAATTGTAATGATGTTTTTAACATGTAAAAATTATGTTTACCACGTATAATAGATATTTGGTTTATAGGAATAGGAGGTGTTTGCACATGAAAATGACATTTCAACCTAAAAAAAGATCAAGAGCAAAAGTTCATGGTTTTAGAGCGAGAATGAGCAGTGTAGGCGGAAGAAAAGTTTTAATTGCAAGAAGAAAAAAGGGAAGAAAAAAATTATCAGCTTAGGTCGCAAATTTTGTGACCTTTTTTTACATGGTTTAAAATGTAAAAATGTAATAAAACCACGCGGAAATGTAAAATGTACATATTCTTCGTGGTTTAAAAAAATTAGATAATATATATGGTGAATGTATGAAATTTTCGAAATCTTTAAAAAAAAATATAGATTTTCAAGAGGTTTATAAAAAAGGAAAATCTTTTGCTAATAAATATTTGGTAATGTACATATTAGAAAATAATTTAATGATAAATAGAATCGGAATTTCTGTTAGTAAAAAAGTAGGAAATAGTGTAGTGAGACATAGATTAACTAGATTAGTAAAAGAAAGTTATAGACTAAATGAAGAATTATTTCCAAAAGGATTAGATATTGTAGTGATTGGAAGGCCAGATGCAAAAGGTAAAAATTATGGTGAAATTGAAAGTGCATTATTACATTTAGGGAAAATTCATAAGATTTTTATAAGTTAGGAATGGGATGAATATGAAAAAAATATTTATTTATTTGATAGATTTATATAGAAAATATTTGTCGCCATTAAAAAGGACAAGTTGTCCGTATATACCAACATGTTCACAGTATGGTAAAGATGCAATTCAAATACATGGAGTTATAAAAGGTACTTTATTAGCAATATATAGAATTTTAAGATGTAATCCTTTTTCAAAAGGAGGATATGATCCGGTACCTGAGAAAAAGAATAGAGATTAGACATAATAAGTTTTTTAAGGAGGAAATTTAATTGCGTAGAATATTATTAACGAAGCATGATGGTATTTTTTTAGGTCCGATAGCAGCATTATTAGGACTTGTTATGAATGCTATATATGCATCAATGTATGGGGTTTTTGGAATTGAAAATATAGGGTTGAGTATTATACTTTTTACCTTTATCATTCATATATTTATGTTACCATTAACGATTAAACAACAAAAGTTTTCTAAGTTACAAGCGAAGATGAATCCAGAGATTCAAAAGATTCAAAAGAAATATAAGGGTAAAAAAGACCAAGATTCAATGATGAAGATGAACGAGGAAACCAAAGCAGTATATGCAAAGTATGGTGTTTCTCAAGCTGGTAGTTGTGTACAATTACTGATACAAATGCCGATATTATTTGCACTTTACAGAGTTATTATAAATATGCCAGCATATGTTAATCATATTAAAAACGCATATTTAGGTTTAGCAAATGTAATACTTCATGAACCACCTGGATTATCTAATATTTTTGATACTCCAAGAAAATTTATTACGGAATATGGTATTGCAAATGCGATGCCAGCAGCAAAACATGATTATAGTAAAGTCGAAACAATCATAGATGTATTATATAAATTTAAAGAAGAAACATGGGTAGAGTTTGCAGAAAAGGTAAGTGGAAATAGTTATTTTAGTGATTTGATTTTAGGAGTTGCACATAATGTTGAAAAAATGAATAATTTTATCGGCATTAATATTGCTAACAATCCAATAAATATGCTTTCAAGTGGTTGGGAGAAGCAGGATTTTCTTTTAATTATAGCAGCAATATCAATTCCTATTTTATCAGGTGTAACACAATATATTAATACTAAATTAATGCCAATGGCTTCACAAAACGCTTCAAACAATGGTGAAAAAGGCGGCATGGAATCAACAATGAAAACGATGAACGCGGTTATGCCGGTTATGTCAGCAGTATTTTGTTTATCATTTCCAGCAGGTATGGGAATATATTGGATAGCGGGTTCTGTTGTTAGAAGTATTCAACAGGTTGCGGTTAATAAATATTTAAATAGTATTGATTTAGATCAGTTAATGAATAAAAATGTGGAAAAGGTTAATCAAAAAAGAGCAAAAAAAGGATTACCACCACAAAAAATTTCGATAGCAGCAAAACAAAATGTAAAGTCAATAGAAGAACCGAAGAAAAAAGTTGTAACAAATAATGTATCCAATAAACCGAAAGAAGATGAACCAAAATTAAATAGTATAGCTGCTAAGGCAAATATGGTTCAAAGATATAATGATAGAAACAAAAAATAGGGAGGTATTACTATGGAATTTATTGAATTTACAGCAAAAACGGTTGATGAAGCTATTCAGGAAGCATTAATTAAATTAGGTATACCTAGTGATAGCATGGANTATGAAGTAGTAGAAGCTGGTAGTTCTGGATTTTTAGGCTTTGGAAGCAAGCCAGCAAAAATAAAAGCGAGAAAGAAATTTAATTTAAAGGATAAGGCAGTAGAATTTTTAGAAAGTATCCTTTTTAATATGAATATGGTTGTAGATATTAAAGTGGAATACGATGAAGTGGATATGGTAATGGATATTGAGTTAAAAGGAAAAGAGATGGGCATTTTAATTGGGAAAAGAGGACAAACATTGGATTCTCTTCAATATTTAACAAGCCTGGTGGTAAATAAAGAGAGAAATAAAGAAAAAACGAATCATATTAGAGTAAAACTTGATATCGAAAATTATAGAAATAAAAGAAAAGAAACATTAGAAAATTTGGCTAAGAATATTGCTAGTAAAGTAAAAAGAACAAGGAGATCAGTTACTTTGGAGCAAATGAATCCATATGAAAGAAGAATTATCCATTCTATTTTACAAAGTGATAAATATGTAACAACGCATAGTGAGGGAGAAGAGCCTTACAGAAGAGTTGTTATTACTCTAAAAAAATAAAGTATTAAAAATAGAAATGTTATTCTGGGTGAAAGCAGGAATATATACATGAAATTTAGTGTATTTATGCTTTTTCGGAATAACATTTTTTTATATCAGTGAAAAATAGAAAAGGTGGTGGGTATTATGGTACAGGATACCATAGCAGCAATTTCTACTGGAATGACAAATGCAGGAATAGGAATTGTAAGAATGAGTGGAGATAAGAGTTTTGATATTATAAATAAAATATATAGAAGCAAGGGTAATAAAAAAAATTTGGATAGTGTAGAGAGTCATACAATACATTATGGATATATTGTGGATGAAAATGAAATTATAGATGAGGTGTTGGTTATGATTATGAAAGGACCAAATACCTTTACAGCGGAAAATGTAATAGAGATTAATTGTCATGGCGGCGTTTTAGTAATGAAAAAAATATTGGAATTGCTTATAAAAAATGGTGCGAGATGTGCGGAAGCAGGAGAGTTTACAAAAAGAGCTTTTTTAAATGGAAGATTGGATTTATCTCAGGCTGAGGCTGTAATAGATATTATTAACTCAAAGAATGAATATGCTTTAAAGAGTTCTATCAGTCAGTTAAAGGGAGCTGTTTTAAATAAAATAAAAGATATAAGAAGTAAGATTATTTATGAGGTCGCATTTATTGAATCAGCATTGGATGATCCAGAGCATATAAATATTGATGGTTATAAAAATCAACTTTTACTTGTTTTAAATGGAGTGGAAGAGGAGTTTGATGAATTAATTTCTTCGTTTGAAAATGGGAAAATTATAAAAGAGGGTATAAAGGTTGTTATAGTTGGAAAGCCAAATGCGGGAAAATCTTCGATTTTAAATTTATTAGTAAGAGAAGACAAGGCCATTGTTACAAATGTAGCAGGGACGACAAGAGATATATTAGAAGAGCAGATTAATTTAGGAGGAATTGGATTAAATATAGTGGATACAGCCGGAATTAGAGATACTGATGATGTGGTGGAACAAATAGGGGTTAGAAAAGCAAAAGAATATGCGGCGGATTCAGATTTAATTATTTATGTGGTGGATTCTTCCATTTGTTTAGATGAAAATGATGAAAAAATTATTGATATAATAAAAAATAAAAAGGTTATTGTATTGCTTAATAAGAGTGATTTAGATACAATTATTACAGAAGATATTTTAAAAAATAAGCTAAAATGCAGAGTTATTCCGATATCAGCAAAGGAAAATAAGGGAATAGATGAATTAGAAAAGGGTATAAAGGAAATGTTTTATCATGGGAATATTTCTTTTAATGACCAAGTATATATTACGAATGTAAGGCATAAAACCGCCTTAAATGAAGCTTTAGAGAGTCTTAAAATGGTTAAAAATAGTATTATTAATGATATGCCAGAGGATTTTTTAACGATAGATTTGGTAGATGCCTATGAACGGTTAGGGAAGATAACAGGGGAGTCTATGGGAGAAGATTTGGTGAATGAAATATTCAGTAAATTTTGCACTGGAAAATAAAAGTGTTAAGGATGGAATAGAGATGAATAAAATAGTAGAGAAGTATGATGTGATTGTAATTGGTGCAGGACATGCAGGCTGTGAAGCTGGATTAGCGAGTGCGAGATTAGGAATGAATACAATTATATTTACAATTAGTGTGGATAATATTGCGATGATGCCATGTAATCCCAATATCGGCGGTACATCAAAAGGTCATTTAGTTAGAGAGATAGACGCATTAGGCGGTGAGATGGGTAAGAATATTGATAAAACTTTTATCCAATCNAAAATGCTCAATAAGTCAAAGGGTCCGGCTGTACATTCATTAAGAGCGCAAGCGGATAAAGAAGCCTATAGCAGAGAAATGCGAAAGGTTTTATACGACCAAAAGAATTTGACCGTAAGGCAAGCGGAAGTGACTGAAATTTTGGAAGAGAATGGTATTATTAAGGGAATTAAAACTCATTCAGGTGCAACTTATTTAAGTAAGGCTGTTGTGTTGACGACAGGTACTTATTTAAAGGCAAGGTGTATTTATGGAGAAGTGAGTGATAATACGGGGCCAAATGGTTTACAGGCCTCTAATATATTATCAGAATCTTTAAAGAACTTAGGGATTGAATTATTTCGATTTAAAACAGGAACACCGGCTAGAATTGATAAAAATTCTATTGATTTTAGTAAAATGGAAGAACAAATGGGTGATGAGAGGGTGATACCTTTTTCTTTTTCAACAAATCCGGAAGATGTTCAAATTAATCAAGTTTCTTGCTGGTTGACTTATACAAATGAGAAAACACATGAAATTATTAAAAATAATTTGGAGCGTTCACCGATGTTCTCAGGGGTTATTGAGGGAACAGGGGCTAGATATTGTCCGTCGATAGAGGATAAAGTGGTAAGGTTTGCAGATAAGCAAAGACATCAGGTATTTGTTGAGCCAGAGGGATTGAATACGAATGAAATGTATATAGCAGGCATGTCAAGTTCGCTTCCAGAAGATGTTCAATTTGAAATGTATCGCTCAGTACACGGTCTTGAAAATGCAAAAATCATTAGAAATGCTTATGCAATAGAGTATGATTGTATTAATCCGATTCAATTAAATCCAACTTTAGAGTTTAAGAATTTGAAAGGTTTATTCAGCGGCGGACAGTTCAATGGTAGTTCTGGATATGAAGAGGCAGCATGTCAAGGTCTTATAGCAGGCTTAAATGCCGCTTTAAATGTATTAGGTAGGGAAATGGTTACGATTGATAGATCAGAGGGCTATATCGGTGTGTTAATTGATGATTTGGTGACTAAAGAAACAAAAGAGCCTTATCGAATGATGACTTCCAGAGCGGAATATAGATTATTGTTAAGACAGGATAATGCAGACATAAGATTAATGGAAAAAGGGTATCATGCTGGCTTGGTGTCAAAAGAAGTGTATGAAAGATTATTATTGAAAAAGGAACAAATAGAAAAAGAAGTGGAAAGATTAGAGAGAACTATTATAGGTGCTTCTAAAAATGTTCAGGCACTTTTGGAGAAGTGCGGCAGCACACCGCTAAAAACGGGGAGTACATTAGCGGAATTAATTAGAAGACCAGAGCTTGATTACTATATGATAGAGGAAATTGATTTAAAAAGAGAAGAGCTTTTTGAAGATGTTAAGGAACAAGTGAATATTAATATTAAGTATGAGGGCTATATTTCAAGGCAATTAACACAAGTAAAGCAGTTTAAGAAGTTGGAGAAAAGGAAGATACCATTTGATATTGATTATGAAGATATACATGGACTGAGAATTGAAGCGAAGCAAAAATTAAATTTATATAAACCAGTTTCGATAGGACAAGCATCGAGGATATCAGGAGTATCACCCGCAGATATATCGGTATTATTAGTGGCGATGGAGCAACAAAAAAGATAGGATATGGATAAGGTGAGGAATAAATATATGAATGTGAAGCAGAAAGAATTTTTAATAGAGAATTTACAGAAAATAGACATTATCTTAGAGGAAGAGAAAATTCAGCAATTTATTACCTATTATGATATTTTAGTAGAATGGAATAAGGTAATGAATTTGACAGGAATAACAGAGTTTGAGGAGGTAGTTATAAAGCATTTTGTGGATAGCTTATCTTTGATAAAAGCAGTTAATCCAACGAAGATACAATCAGTTATTGATATTGGAACAGGTGCGGGATTTCCAGGTATTCCTTTGAAAATTGTATATCCTAATTTGGAAGTAGTATTATTGGATTCTTTAAATAAGAGAATTAAATTTTTAAATACGGTGATTGAAAAATTACATTTATCAAATATAAGGTGTATACATGGCAGAGCGGAGGATTTTTCCAGAAAAGCAGAATATAGGGAGCAGTTTGATTTATGTGTGTCAAGAGCTGTTGCTAATTTAGCATCTTTATCGGAGTATTGTATTCCATATGTTAAAAAAGCGGGTATGTTTATATCATATAAATCAGGAAAAATTGAAAGTGAGTTAGAAGAAGCGAAGATAGCGGTTAAAATTTTAGGCGGGAAAATAGATAGTAGTATTAAATTTTATTTGCCAGATACAGATATGGAAAGGTCTTTGGTTGTGATAAAGAAAGTGAGTAATACTGCTAAGATGTATCCAAGAAAAGCAGGAATACCGGCAAAAGAGCCGATAAGATAAGAAAGCGGCAATACTAGAATGAGAAAATCATTCATAAGTATTGCCGCCATTTTTATTTTAGTAGGTATCCATTCTGTGATAAAAGAATACTCTGATATAATCTAGTAATTCTAAAGGAGCTTCTATTTGCGGTAAATATCTAGTATTTTCAATATAAGCAATTTCAATAGAATTATTTAAAGAAACGTAAGTATCTAATATATTTTCAATATTATAGGTTTCTTTACCACCAATAATAAAAATGCTATTATTAATATTTTTAAGTGTCTGTGTAACATTGAAATTAACATATCTTCCAGCGATGCTGGATAATAAATATCTTGCATTTCCACCACCAAGATGTAATGCTTCTGAAGAAGTGTAAATGTGTTTGTTCTGTAATCTAAAAGGATTAAATAGGTATTTTTCAATATAAATATGTTCAATATTCTTTTTATTGTAAATTAAATTATATAGTATGCTGCCAACAATAGGTGTCTCGATTAATAATTTTAGTATTTTACTTCGTTTACTTGGAATTTTATTTAATTCGGTAATATCTTCTGGATTTATAAACATAATTTTATCAAATAATGTGTCGTTATTTTGACATGCCGTAATAATAAAAGAAGAAGATAATCCTGTAGCAATAACATCAGTTCGAGTTCTGATAATATTTTTGATGAAATCAGTAATTAACTGAACATAGATGTAATTGGTGTAAGTTATATTTGGTTTGCTGGAACGTCCGGTTCCTAACAAATCAAGCGTGTAAACGGTATTGGTTTTTGAAAGTGTCTTTACTAATTCATCCCATTCGGAGGAAGAACTAAGAGGGTTTAAGTCATGGACGAGTAGAAGAGGTGAGCCGTATCCTTCCTTTGTATAGTATACATCACCAAATCGCCATTTATAAAAGTCACCATCCTCAGTTTTTAATAAATCTTTCATTACCGAAACCGAGAAGATAAATTTATTTACTACATACATCAGAGCAACGGATAAAGCACTTATGATTATAGAATTTTTAATTTTATTTTTCATTATGATATACTCCCTTCATTTAATATACACGCCTCATTTTTCGTTTATTTTGTCATGTATATATTATAGTCTAAAAATGGATTAGTTACAATTTGTTTTTGAAAAAATGGAAAAATTATTAAAAATAGATAAAAAAATATAAACAATATGAGATATTAATAAAATTATTATATAAAAATGATGAAAAATAGTATAATTCACTTAAAAATCTCTAAGATAATTGATGATTTGATTTATTATTTGATGAGTATAAAAAATTATTATTAATATTGTTGTATTAAAGAAGATGTTTCACGTGAAACATCTTCTTTAATAATATGGATTAGATTTATAAAATTGAAGAAATATAATTATAGCTCTTTGATTTTATAAATTACCAGCGCTATAAGAATTAAAATATTATTTTAAAAGAATAAAAAAATATAGAAAATGGAGATAAAGATTATTATTTCCATTTTTCCTAAAAATACAACTAAAATTATAACTGCATTTTTAGTGGAATATATAGAAAATTAATAAATGTTTCACGTGAAACATTTATTATATAGATAATATCTTTGAAAAGTGTTATAATCAGATTAGAAAAAAGAAAGGGGAATTATAATTAGAATGGGCAGATGTATTGTAGTAGCAAACCAAAAGGGCGGCGTTGGAAAGACGACAACTGCTATTAATTTATCAGCAAGTTTAGCTGAATTAGGACAAAAAGTATTAACGATTGATATGGATCCCCAAGGAAATACCAGTAGTGGTTTAGGAATTGATAAAAATAATATAGAAAATACAGTTTATGAACTATTGGTAAATGAAGCGACATTAGAAGAATGTATTATAGAAGAAGTGTTAGAGAATTTATCGATGTTACCAGCTAATATTAATTTGGCTGCGTGTGAGATAGAATTGATAGGAGTGGAAGAAAAAGAATATATTTTATGTAAAGAAATTGATAAAGTTAGAGATAACTATGATTTTATTATTATAGATTGCCCTCCATCTTTAAGCACATTGACAATTAATTCTATGACGACAGCAGATACAGTTATTGTTCCAATTCAATGTGAATATTATGCTTTGGAGGGATTAACACAATTAATACATACAATTAATCTTGTTAAAGAGAGATTAAATGATAAATTAGAAATGGAGGGAGTTGTCTTTACTATGTATGATGCGAGGACAAATCTTTCCTTGCAAGTAGTAGAAAATGTAAAGGAAAATTTACAACAAGCTATTTATAAAACAATTATACCTAGAAATATTAAATTGGCGGAAGCGCCAAGTCACGGAATTCCAATCAATATATATGATCCAAAATCAGCGGGTGCTGAAAGTTATAAATTGTTAGCGGAAGAAGTAATAAATAGAGGAAAAGAGGAATATTAAATGGCAATTAAGAAGAGTGGGTTAGGAAAAGGACTAGATTCGTTAATTCCTAATCAGGTGAGCAGAACTAGAGAAGAAAGTAAATTGGAAAAAAAGCCAGAAACAATAGAAGTAATGGAAAAAATCAAAGAAACAAATGAATTAATGAAAGATATAGCTGAAATTGAACCAAATAGGGAACAACCAAGAAGAAAGTTTGATGAAGATGCATTATTGGAATTAGCAGATTCTATTAAGCAGTTTGGGGTACTTCAACCACTAATTGTACAATTAAAAGATGATTATTATGAAATAATTGCAGGTGAAAGAAGATGGCGTGCTGCAAAATTAGCCGGATTAAAGGAAATTCCTGTAATTATAAAAAATTTCACAAAGCAAGAAGTAGTAGAAATTGCTCTAATAGAGAATATTCAACGTGAGGATTTGAATCCGATTGAAGAAGCGATGGCATTTAAAAGATTATTAGAGGAATTTAATTTAAAGCAGGATGAAGTTGCTGAGAGAGTATCAAAAAGTAGGACAGCAGTAACAAACTCTATTCGATTGTTGAAATTACCAGAAAGATTACAGCAAATGGTTATAGATGATATGATTTCAACAGGACATGCTCGTGCATTACTGGCAATAGATGATCCAGAAGTCCAATATACATTGGCAAATCATATTTTTGATGAGAAATTAAGTGTAAGAGAAACTGAAAGATTAGTGAAAAATATTACATTACCAAAGAAAGAGAAACAAGAAATAGAAAAACCGGTAAATGATTTCATTTATAGAGATATCGAAGAAAAAATAAAATCAATTATAGGAACAAAGGTATCTATTAACCATAAGGAAAATAACAAAGGGAAAATAGAAATAGAATATTATTCTAATGAGGAATTAGAAAGAATATTAGAATTATTCCAATCTATTAGATAATGAAATGAGGAGTGAATTATGTCAGAATTTTTTAATTCAATAGGAATCGACCAAGGTTTTATTATAATACTACAATTAGTGTTAATTTTAATATTATTCTTTTTGGCAGCAAAAACATCTTTTAGGTTTAAGCGATTTGACAGAAAGTATAAACAGTTCATGCGAGGAAAAGATGGAGTTTCTTTAGAAAAGTCATTTATAAGAAGTTTCAATGAATTGGACATGCTTATTGAGTCAAATAAGAACCATAGAGAAGAGATTAAAAATATTAAAGAGGTATTATCAAAAGTAATCAGAAAAACTTCTATTGTTAAATATGATGCATTTAGAGAAGTTGGTGGGAAATTAAGCTTTGTATTAGCCATGTTAGATGAGAGTAATAATGGGTTTGTTTTAAATGCAATGCATACGAGAGATGGCTGTTATACTTATATAAAAGAAATTGTGAATGGAGAATCTTACATTGCATTGGGAGAGGAAGAAAAACAAGCATTAAGACAAGCGATTGAAAATGATTTGATAGGAGAAGTTGATTAATAATGAAAAGCAGGTTTACATAAAAAATAAACTTGCTTTTTTATATTCTTTTTTAATAGAAGTTGTTAAAAAGTTGAATATAAGCTTGCAAATAAGGAAAGACTATTATATAATTAAAAGAAAATTTATACAAAAAAACGGCGATAATAAAAGCTAAGATTCAAATATCATTTCAGAGAGTTGATGGTTGGTGAAAATCAATATGAGAGAGAATTGTTCCACTTTTTAGCTGCTGATGAAAGTCAGAAGGTTGGTATTCTTTATTATACTACAAGAGACTATTTTTATGATAAAATAGTAATTTGGGTGGCAACGCGGAGTTCTTTCGTCCCATGTAGAGTGTGGGAGAGGGAATTTTTTTGTGTATTTTAATATATTCATAGGAGGAATTATATTATGTTAGATATAAAGTTATTAAGAAATAATTTTGAGGAAGTTGAAAGGGCATTGGCAACAAGAAATGAAGCCTTTGATTTGAGTAAGTTTAAAGCATTGGATGATAAAAGAAGAGAATTGCTGGGTAAAGTTGAAGTATTAAAGGCACAGCAAAATAAAGTATCAAAGCAAGTACCTATTTTAAAGAAAGAGGGAAAAGATGTAACTTCTATTTTGGAAGAAATGAAGACATTATCTGAGAGTATTAAAGTTATTTCTGGAGAGGTGACAGAAGTGGAAACAGAGTTAAATCAATGGATGCTCACGATACCGAATATACCGAATCCAAGTGTGCCAATGGGCAATACAGATGAAGATAATGTGGAAATTAGAAAGTTTATGGAGCCTACCAAGTTTGGATTTGAACCAAAGGCTCATTGGGATTTGGGCAATACCTTAGGAATTGTTGATGCTGAAACAGCGGCAAAAGTATCAGGTTCAAGATTTACATTCTATAAGGCGGCAGGTGCTAGGTTAGAACGTGCAATTATGAATTTCTTTTTAGATACTCATACGGATAAGCATGAATACACAGAAGTGTTTCCGCCATTTATGGTGAGTAGAGAGAGTATGACAGGAACAGGTCAATTACCCAAGTTTGAAGAGGATGCATATAAAATACTTGGTGATGGGAAAGAATATTTCTTAGTGCCAACAGCAGAAGTACCTGTGACGAATATGTATAGAGAACAGATTTTGGACGGGCAGGAGCTTCCAATAAAACATGTGGCATACACTGCTTGTTTTAGAGCAGAAGCTGGTTCAGCAGGTAGAGATACGAGAGGATTGATTAGACAACATCAATTTAATAAGGTTGAATTGGTAAAATTTACTAAACCTGAAAATTCTTATGAAGAATTAGAAAAACTTACAGTAGATGCGGAAGAAGTATTAAAATTATTAGGATTGCCATATAGAGTTGTAAAAATTTGTGTTGGGGATTTAGGTTTTACCGCAGCGATGAAATATGATATAGAAGTTTGGATGCCAAGTTATGACCGTTATGTAGAAATTTCAAGTTGTAGTAATTTTGAGGAATTTCAAGCAAGACGTGCGAATATAAAATATAAAGATAATATAAAGGATAAGGCGAAGTATGTGCATACTTTAAATGGCAGTGGTGTTGCAGTAGGACGTACTACGGCGGCTATTTTGGAGAATTATCAACAAGCTGATGGAAGCATTAAGGTTCCGGAAGTATTAGTTCCTTATATGGGCGGCTTGACAGAAATAAGGTAATATTTATTGTTTATACAAGAAATAGACATTTGGTGAAACACGATGGAGGTGATTATTATACATAGTTATATGAGAGCGATAGGGTTTAGTGAAATTAAGAATAGAAAAGAATTAGAACCTATTATTAAAAATGTGATAGATGATTATGACGATAAAAAAGTGATTTCAAAAGAAGATGGCAATACTTTTATAGAGATTTCAAAGTTATATTCAGATAGTTTAGGGATTACTGTGTGTGGTGAGCCTACAGCGGACGGTACAGAGGTGATTGAAGAGTATTATTTCCCATTTTATTTAGGGGGGGGGGGGAAAAAAAGATAAATTCGGATACTTATTGTGGAGCATGTGATGATGTTAGAATCGGAATAACACTAATTTTCCATATTCAGAATATATCTCAATGTATTAGTGAATTGGAGAGAGTAGATTCTAAGAAAATAGGAACGTCGGTTACTTTTTCGGGTCTATCTATAGAGGGTACGATACTGCTGCCAATTTTAAAAGATACCGTTCAGTTGAAAGAGAATAAAAAAGATTCTGATATTAGAAAAACTTTATTATCGGCAGCAAGAAAAGGTGATGAAGATGCGATGGAGAGTTTGACAATAAATGATTTGGATACTTATACGATGATTTCTAAGAGGATTAGAGAAGAAGATGTTTTTAGTATTGTGGAGACTTATTGTATGCCCTATGGAATGGAATGTGATTTGTATAATATTATGGGGGAAATAAGAAGTTATGCAATGGAAAAGAATGTTATTACAGGAGAGAATATCTGTGTGATGACAGTGAGTTGTAATGATTTGGTGTTTGATCTTAGTATTAATCAAATGGATTTGGTAGGGATACCGGAGATTGGAAGACGATTTAAAGGGGTTGTTTGGCTTCAAGGAGCGATTAATTTTTCTAGAAATAGAGAAATGAAGTATTAAAAAATATTGACTAATGATGAAAAGTCTTATAGAATAAGAACGGTATTTAATTTGAAAATTTAATAAATGTCTCTGTAGCTCAGTGGATAGAGCACTGCCCTCCTAAGGCAGGTGTCGGACGTTCAAATCGTCTCAGGGACGCCAAAAATTCCGCCAAAACCTTTAAATATAAGGGTTTTGGCGTTTCTTGTTTTCAAGGATTATGAAAAAGTATAATAGTAGATGACGCTGATAAAATATCGAACTTTGAATTAAAAATCATCTATTAGCTAGCTAATGATTAGCAAGAAATTTTTGAAATCTGCTAATGAAAATGACCTTCCTGCTAATGGGAGAAAAAAAGAGGCTAAAAATCTAGCTAATGGAGCAGGAGAGAGTTCCTAGTTCGATATTTCTTTGGTTAAGATTAAGAAGATATTTTGTTTTATGTAAAATTATATTTGCATATTTGAGCATTTGAATCATTTGATCTACAATGAAGATAAAGGGGGTGGCATATATGAGAAATAAATATGACCATGTTTATCTGGATAGCCATGAACGCAAGATTTTAGTACATAGCCTTATTGAATTAAAGAATGAACTTATTCAACAAGGCAGATATACAGATGTCATTGATGAATTACTGTTAAAAGTAATAAATGCACCTGTTAAAAAATTAAAGGTAGTAAACATATAATTGAATCAGAACAATTAAGCCGCTAGATCTTTTTAGAAGAGAAGGCGATTTTTTTGCGTTCATTTTTACATAGCCACTATGACAAAGTGGCTAAATTTATCAGAAAGGAGACAATATTTATGTCAAATTGCAAGGTGATTGCTCTAGCCAATCAAAAGGGAGGTGTTGGGAAAACGACCACAACAGTTAATCTAGGTATTGGTCTAGCTAGGCAAGGAAAAGAAGTTTTGCTGATTGATGCAGATGCACAAGCGAATTTAACAATGGTATTAGGTTATAACAAACCAGATGATATACCAATTACGATTTCTAGCATGCTGCAAGATATTGTGGATGATAAGGATATTGAGTATGATAAAGCAGTAATTATTATGGTTGAAAGTAACCTACAAAGAACTACAATTCTTCCAAGTGAAAAGGCTTTTGCTTATAAAATGCGATTAGAGGCAATGAAGCGACAGCCCCCATTATTTGGCGGACTATTTTATGCCCTGCCCCCCCTTTGATTCGTTATGTAATCCGTTTCAATAACATTTTCACAGTAATTCCTTTTACTGGATTTTTAATAATAGACAGACCACATTCGCTGCCATAAAATAA
>JGI994J12354_10000971_pt1 | contig 29044 bp, 24 predicted proteins | sample IntmicLarv3ML3BL_FD_12354 | JGI IMG/M metagenome (IMG submission 12354) | reverse complement strand
GCGGTCATAGTCGCGGCGCATTGCGCTGATATCGTCGTCGCCCTCGTTCATCGCTTGAATAGCGGCATATTGAGAGGTCGTCGGCGCGGACATGATTGCGTACTGATGGATTTTCAGCATTTGCGTCGTAAGCTCCTGCGGCGCAAGCACGTAGCCCATACGCCATCCCGTCATCGCGTGCGACTTTGAGAAGCCGTTGACGACGATGGTGCGCTCCTGCATACCGTCCATCAACGCGATGGACGTATGGCGGCGGCCGTACGTCAACTCGCCGTAAATCTCGTCGGAGAGAATCATAATATCCGTGCCGCGCAGGACCTCGGCGATGGCTTCAAGGTCTTTGCGCTCAAGGATTGCGCCCGTCGGATTGTTCGGGAACGGCAGAATCAGCAGTTTCGTTTTCGGCGTGATTGCCGCGCGGAGCTCGTCGGCGGTGAGGCGAAATTCGTTCTCAACCTTCGTCTCCACGTAGACGGGCACGCCGCCGGCGAGTTGCGTAATCGGGCCGTAGCACACAAAGCTCGGAACGGGAATTATAACCTCGTCGCCGGGGTTTACGAGGGCGCGAACGGTCAAATCAATCGCCTCGCTGCCGCCGACGGTGACGATGATTTCGTTCTTCGGGTTGTACGTGAGGTCGAAGCGGCGGCTGACGAACTCGGCAATCGCCTCGCGCAAGCGCGAAAGACCGGCGTTGCCCGTGTACTTCGTAAAGCCGCGCTCAAGCGAGCGGATGCCCGCGTCGCGAATGTGCCACGGCGTGACGAAATCCGGCTCGCCGATGCCGAGCGAGATGGCGTTGTCCATTTCCTCAAGAATGTCGAAGAAGCGGCGAATGCCCGACGGCGCAAGGGATTTTACGTTGTCGGACAGAATCGAATCGTAGTTAATCATACGAACAGCCCCCTCTCCTCTTGCTCGGGACGCTCGTCGAAGATGCAGCCCTTTTCCTTATACTTCTTCATTATGAAATGCGTTGCCGTGGAGGTAACGCCGTCAATTGCGGCGAGGTGCGCAAACACAAACTCGGAGACATGCTGCATGCTCGGCGCGGTCATCATAATACCGTAATCGAACGCGCCGCTCATCAGATACAGCGAATCGACCTCGTCGTATTGGTAAATGCGCTCGGCAATGCGCTCGTAACCGTCGCCGCGCTGCGGCGAGATTTTTACTTCAATAAACGCGTTCACGCCGCCTTGGTCATCCTTGTTCCAGTCGATGAGCGCGGAATATTTCACGATAGCTCGTTCGCGCTCCAGTCTGCCTATTTCGGCCGCTACTTCGTTCTCCGGTCGTTCTGTGATTTCGGAAATTTCGCGTGCGGTGAGGCGGGAATCGCGTTCGAGTAATTTTAGTATCTCGTTCAAGGTAAAAACTCCTTTCCTGTATTCCTTATGCCGTGCAAAACGCGGCATAATTCCGACTCAGCATGCGCGTCTTTGCGTCATGCTGATAATCTTTATATTATAGCAAACTGCGCGGCAACATTCAAGCGTTATTTTTCACTAATTCCTTGACTTTTTTCGCGGTTTTTGCTATTATTCAACTATTGGTTGAGTCGAAAAAACCGCGATTCAACGACTGCGTTATTGGCAACGGGGCGCATTTCGCCTACGATTGTAGCGTAAGGCTTACGCAAAATATGAAACAAAGGTGGTAACGAAAATGGGAGAGAACAACGTATTAGACGCGCTGTCGGCGAGCATCCTTGCGCTGCGCATGCGCAGCGGGCTGACGCAGTCCGCGTTAGCGGAGCAGCTGGGCATCACGTTCCAAGCCGTATCGAAGTGGGAAACGGGGCAATCCGCGCCGGATATCACGTTCCTGCCGCAGCTTGCGGAGATTTTCGGCGTGCAAATCGACGAGCTGTTCGGCAAGGAACCCGCAACGCCCGAGCCCGTCGCCGCGGAGCCGCAGAGCTCCAATGTTGACACGGGTGCGCGGTACGTGATTAAGAACGTGCCGTGGGGCGACGACGGCGTGATACGCGGCGTGGTCTATCGCGGCAAAACGCTGCTCGAAAAGGTAGACAAGCTGACGCAGAAATTCGTGTTCGTGTACGAGGGCGCGGCGACGAACGTCCACGCGCTGTGCAGCCTTGAATGCGGCGACGTGGAGGGCAGCGCGAACGCGGGCATGAACATCACGAAGTGCGGCGATGTCGGCGGCTACGCGCAAGCGGGAATGAATATCACCACCTGCGGCGACGTGACGGGCGACGTCCACGCGGGCATGAACATCACAAAATGCGGCGACGTGACGGGTAACGCGCGCGCGGAGATGAACCTTACCTGCGGCGACGTCGGCGGCGACGCGCACGCGAGCATGTCGCTGCGCTGCGGCGATATCCACGGCAACGCGCGCCGCGGATAGGCGCGAGTGGGTTTTTGTGTAAAACCTACAAATAATGGTTGACAACGGCACCAACGTGTGGTAATATTTGCTTTGTGCCGCGAAAAGCGGCAACGAAAATGAAAGGAGGCGGACTAAAATGACAAACATGATGACGAAACGCAGCTCAGAGTACCTTGTCCGCCGCCGAATTGTGCAATAGACCGTTGCACAATCCATGAATTGCGGACAAACCCGCGCTCTGAACATGCTCAGAGCGCGGGTTTTTTGCGTGGGCGCATACGAGAGGGAGGGGAAAACGCGCCGCCGCAACAACCACCGTAGGGAACGGTTCCGACCGTTCCGCCGCCCTATAGAGAAAGGACAATCATTGAAAACTATAAAGAAAAAGCTCAAAGACCTGCGCGAATCGTTCGCGAGCTTAGCGTTCCTGCTAGGGATTTACCGCAAGTACGCACTCGGGTTTCTGATTGCGACCGTTGTGTTTTGGTCGCTGTGGGGGCCGGCGCAATCGTTGCTGAACGTCTACCTAAGCCGCATTACCATAGACCAGATTGTAAACTTAGAGCCGTTTTGGAGGATTATTGGTGTCGCGGCAATTATGTATGGGTTGCAACTAATACTGAACCTACTGACGAATGTATTTGAAGCCGTTTTTCAAACACCAAAAGCCGAAGAAATTAAATATCGCGTCAACCGCGACATATTTATGAAGGCGCTTGGTACAGACTATAAATTCTACGATTCGCCCGATTTCTACAATGACTTCACGTGGGCGGCACAAAACCTATCAAGCACGCTTGAACGCTCTCGCAGTACGCTTGAAAATCTTATACAAAATTTTGCACAGTTTATTGCAATGGCGGCGTATATCTCCATTGCGGGGCCGTGGGTACTGATTGTTTCTGTCATAGGTACTATCATTATCGCTGTATTGAACACCCTCGCAAACAGCGTTTGGATGAAGTATAATACATACATACTACCATTTCACCGGCGTACTGAGTACGTCAATCGCATGTTCTACACCGTAGACCCGCAAGCGGACTTGAAAGCAACGCGCGCACGCAATTATTTCTTGGGCACATATGACACAGCGGTAAATGATGTTATAGGGAAACTCAAAAAGCGTGGATTGACATTGCTAAAGTTCAATGTCGGCAGTAACGCAACGAACAGGGCAACTAATCTGATTGTACTGGCACTGGTAATCAAAAAAATAACCTCAGGTGATGTGGCGGATATTGCTCTGTATTCCTCTTTGCTCGTCGCATCAAACAGCCTAATGTACGGTCTGTCAAACATAGGCGAACAGCTTGTGATGTTCAACCGTCAAGGTCAATACACGCACCGAATCCGCAAATTCTTTGCCACGGAATCGACCATTGAGCCGACGGACGGCGCAGGTGGCGCGGAGCCGCCGAGCGGTGCGCTGTCGGTGGATTTGGACAACATCTCGTTCGCGTACGGCGAGGTGGACGGCAAGCCGATTCAGGTGCTGTCGGGCTTGTCGATGCACATCGCAGCGGGCGAAAAGGTCGCAATCGTGGGCGAGAACGGCGTCGGCAAGTCCACGCTGATGAAGCTCCTGCTACGGCTGTACGACGTGTCGGACGGCGAAATTAAAATCGGCGGTGTAACGATTGGCGATTACGACGTGCGCAAGCTGCGCGACGCAATCGGAATGGCGTTCCAAAACTCGACGGTGTATTCGCTGCCCGTCGCGGAGAATATGCAGGTTTACCGCGAGACAGACGACGCTATGCTGCGCGAAATCCTTGAAAAAGTCGGGCTGACGAAGCTCTTAGCGGACGATGTGGGGCTCGGCAAGCAGCTCACGCGCGAATTTGACGATGAGGGGCTAATACTTTCCGGCGGCGAGATGCAGAAATTCGCGCTCGCGCGGCTGCTGACGGGTTCGTTCGGTTTGCTGATTCTTGATGAGCCGACCGCTTCGCTCGACCCGTTAGCGGAAAGTGCGCTGAACAAGCTGATTCTTGACCGTTCACGCCCGGAAACGACGATTATCGTCGCGCACCGGCTCTCGACAATTCGCGACGCGGACAGGATTTTCGTCATCGACGGCGGCACCGTCGCGGAATGCGGCTCGCACAACGAGCTGATTGCGGCGAACGGCCTCTACCGCAGAATGTTTGAGGCGCAGGCGGAGAATTACGTGAAGGAATAGGGTGCGGGGGCGGGGGGACGACCGAATTGCCGCGCACGTGCCGTGCTCGCAATGCTGAGGACGCCGCAGCACAGTAGAGAACGATTCCATATAGTTCCGTCGCAACACGAAAATGCGTTGAGAATTCCGACCGCGCCCCCGCATCACATCCGCAAATACAACCACGGGCGTAGCAAGCGCCGCCCCTGCGACCCGCAACATACCGCAACCCACCACACCACCCATCAAACGGCGCTCGAAAGGGCGCCGTTTGCCTATTGACTAAAAATCATTTTGTGATATACTGAAATTTGTACATACTCAACAAAACGAACGCGTTTTAACGCATGCACAATTCCGAACACGACAGGAAAGGAATGGTAACACATATGGAGAACAAACTTGTTGGGCTGAATCTGCAATCCGCGAGCGCGCAGGCCGCTGCCGCGATTGCCGCGATGCCCGCGCAGCCGACGGCGATTCTGTGCCCGATTTGCCATGCGCATTGCATGAGCTACGGCGAGCTCACGGAGCATTTTCGCGCGGAGCACCCCGGCTCCGCCGCTCCCGTTTTCGTCACGCTGAACGTCAACGGCAGGGCGTGCGCACTGATTATTGAGGCGCATTTGACGCTCAAAGAGGTCTTGCAGCACCACCTCGGGCTCACGGGAGCCAAGCAGATGTGCGACCGCGGCGCGTGCGGCTCGTGCACGGTCATTATGGACGGCAAGCCGACGCTGTCGTGCAACATTCTCGCGATTCAGTGCGAGGGGCGCGAGATTGAGACCGTTGAGGGCATCGCCGTAATACCCAAGTGGAAGCCGCTAATAGACGCGTACTGCAAATGGGACGCGATGCAGTGCGGCTACTGCACGCCGGGGTTTTTAGTCGCGGCGAAGGCGCTCTTGGACAGGCTCCCGCAGCCGACGGAGCAACAGATTAACGAGGCGCTGAGCGGCAACATCTGCATCTGCGGCACGTACCCGCGCCACTCGCAAGCGATTCTGGAAGCCGTAACATTTATGGTGAAGGAGTGTGAAAAGTAATGCCTGATTTAATCGGAGCAAACGGTCAGCGCGAGGATTTTCGCGTTGTAGGTAAGGCGAATATTCCCGGCTTGACCTCGTACGCGCTCGCGACGGGTCTTGCCAAGTTCGGCGCGGACTACAGCGCACCGAATATGCTGTTTTCCAAGTTCCTGCGCAGTCCGTATGCGCACGCAAAAGTGCACAGCATCGACGCGTCGGACGCGCTCGCGACGGCGGGCGTCGTTGATGTTGTGATGTGGGACGATGCGATTTTCGCGGATATCGGGTTCAACCCCATCGGCGGCACGCGCCCGACGTATTTGATGAACGAGGCGCATTACGAGGGTGCGGAGGTCGGTTGCATCGTCGTTGCGGAGAGCGAAAGTCTCTGCGAGGAAGCCCTAAACGCGCTGAAAATCGACTGGGAGGAGCTGCCATTCATCGCGGATTTGCGCAAGGACGGACTGAACCCAGATTTTCCCGTTATTCGCGGGCCGGAGTGGAACGAGGACCACACGTACGCGCCCGGCCTCGTGACCGTGGACGGATACCCGATGATGTCGTTCCACTATCCCGAGGACCCGCGAAAGGTCGGCAACATCAGCTGGTCGAACAAGGTTGACGGCGACATGGAAGCAGGCTGGGCTAAGGCGGATTTCATCTTAGAGTACGACGTGAACATTCACGCCGTCGTTTCGCTGTTGCCGAACCCGCCCGCGTCCGTCGCGTATTGGTTCGACAGCATGTACAGCGGCACTAAGAATATCCATATCGAGGGTGCTGTGCAGCGGCGCGGCGCGATTGCGCAAATGTACGGAATGCCCGACGAAGCCGTGGTGCAGGAGGGACTGTTCCAAGGCGGCAAGTACTGCGACTGGGGACTGCGCATGTCGCAGGAGATTACGCCGCTGCTCGCAAAACGCTACAACCGCCCCGTGCGGTGCTGCAACACGCGCGAGGAGACGTTTGACATGTGCGCCAACGACCGCTATTGCCACCTGCGGCTCGGCGTTACGAAGGACGGGTTAATCACCGCCGTGGACGACGACAGCGTCGCCGACCACGGTGCGCCGAACTCCTCTGAAATGGGTACGGTGTATGACCGCGACTACGACAGCTACTACACGCTAAAATGCGAGAGCATCTCGCAGCGTTATACAATCGTCGATTCAAACCGCGGTTTTATGCACACGTGCGGTCAATTCGTGCCGTACAACTGGGACACGATTACGGTCGGCATGGCGATTATCGCCGAGCGGCTCGGCAAAGACCCCGTAGAAATCGCGCAGATGAACGTCCACGGCCCAGATTCGCAGCAGGACATGCGTCCCGTGCCGAGCCTTGAGGCGTGCATAGAAAAGGGCAAGGAGCTCATGAATTGGGAGTGGCACCCCGCCGGCACGAAGCGTTTGCCCGACGGACGACTGCACGGGGCGGCGTTCCGCTATCAGATGTGCCCGCGCCACGCGATGCTCTCGTACTTCACGAAGCTGGAATACCGCGACGGCGTCGTGCATTTCCCGACGCAGGGACCCATTGCGGGTTGGTTCGGCACGGAGTGCTTCACGATGATTATCGCCGAGGAGCTGGGCTTGGAATACGACGATATTCAGGTTGATTACGATTACCGCGCCAAGCACACGGACGAGGCGGGCGGTTCCGACGGCGTTACGGGTCACGGTTGGGTCGTTAAGGAGTGTGCGAATCTGCTGAAAGCGAAAATCCTCGCGTCCGCTGCGCGGCAGGCGCAGGAAACCTCTACAAAATTCGGCCCGTTTGAGATGCCGAAAATGCCGAGCCCACTGATGGGCTACACCGCCGAGGACTTGGATATCATGGACGGCAAGGTTTTCGTAAAATCCGACCCGTCTAAGTTCGTGCCGTTCGCGCAGGCGACGAGCGAGAACATCACCGCCGATTACGGCGGCGGCTCGCCGAAATCGGCGTGGACGAGCGGCTTCGGACGCGTGTTGGACACGATGAACACCTCGTGGTGCGAGGTCGCCGTGGACGACGAGACGGGCGAGGTCGAAATCCTCAAATACGCCGTCGTCGCCGACGTGGGCAAGGTCATTCGCCGCACATCGCTTGAGAGCCAAATCGACCAAGTCGTGTTCTTTTCGCAGGGCTGCCAGCTCCTCGAAGAATATATTCTTGACCCGGAGACGGGCGTCAAGCTCAACGGCAACATGATTGACTATCGCAAGCCGACGACACTCGACGTGCCGATTGTGGACAAGGAAATTCTCGAATTGCGTAGCGGCAACGGCGGCTACGGCGCGTCGGGCATCAGCCATTGCCTCGCAAATTCGCACATGATTATGGTTGCGATTCACAACGCAACGGGTGTTTGGATTGACCCGCCCGCAACGCCGAACAGGGTTATCAACGCGCTCCTTGCGGCGCAAAACGGAAAGGCAGGCGAGTAATTATGAGACCGTTTAATCACATAAACGCGACCTCGCTGAGCGAGGCGAGCGCGGCGTTGAAGCAGAGCGGCACGGTTGCACTTGCCGGTGGCGGCGATTTGCTAAACGCGATGAAGGACAACATCTTCCCGACGTACCCGAAAACCGTGGTGAACCTGAAAGCCATACCCGACCTCGCCTACATTATAATAGACGGCGACGCACTGAAAATCGGCGCGCTCACGACGCTCGCCGATATTGCGCGGAGCGAGCTCGTGCGCGAGCATGCGCCTGCGCTTGCGGACGCTGCGGGACGCGCGTCGTCGCCGTCTCTGCGCGAAACGACGACAATCGGCGGAAATATCTGTCAAATGCCGCGCTGCTGGTACTACCGCAAGCTCGATAACCGCTTTGACTGCGCGCGCAAGGGCGGCGAGCGGTGCTTTGCGCTGACGGGCGATAACCGCTACCACTCAGCGTTCGGTGCGGCGACGTTTGAGACGTCCGACGGCGCGAAACGCGCGTGCGCCGCCGTGAATCAGGGCGACCTCGCGCCCGTGCTGACCGTTTTTGCGTCGAAAATCGTCACGACGGAGCGAGAGCTTGAGGCGTACAAATTCTTCGATGTCGGCGAGAACACCGCGACGGTGCTGACGTGCGGCGAGCTCGTGCGCGAGGTTCAAATCCCGCTGACGATGTGGGCGAAAACGGCGCGGTACAAGCGTTTTTCGTTCCGCAAGAGCATTGATTTCCCTGTCGTGAGCGTCGCAATCGCCGTCAACGAGGACAAGAAATATCACGTCTGTCTCGGCGGCGTCGCACCGACACCGATAATCGCCGAGGCGGCTGAGGCGTTGTTGCTCGGCAAAGAACTTACGCCCGAGCTCGCGGAACAGGCGGGAATCGCGGCGACGGACGGCGCAAAGCCGTTCGCGGCAACGGAATACAAGTTGCAGCTCATAAAAACGCTCGTAAAGCGCGAGCTGCTGGCGATAATCGCGAAAAAGGCGTAGGGTGAGGGGTGGTGGAGAACGCGTGTTACTTTCTTAAAAGAAAGTAACCAAAGAATTTCCAAGAAAATGCTCCGCATTTTCGGGTTGGTATGTCTGAATTTCGCCGCACAGCGCGTGCATTTTCCGACAGAAAAACGCACGGTTTGATTTGCACGCGGAATTTTACATCGCGCCCTACAACACAACAAACCACAAACGCAAAGAAGCAAGGCAAAAGCCTTGCTTCTTTGCGTTTGTGGTTTCGCTAAATCTCCGCTTCGGTTCACCCGAAGAACGACTTTTCTCGCTATGCGCAGCGAAACTCAGAGGGCGGCACAACGAGTGCAACGGTTCGCTTAGCCCGAAGGCCGCCCTTGTCTTGATGCATACGCAGCGGCGTCGCGGCGAATTTCGTCCGCAGAGGGGTATTGCGGGTTCTCGGGGTCAAGGCGCGCATCGGCGACGACGAGCGCAACCATCAGCGGCATCATCTTTTTCGTGATGACGACCTTGAATTTCTTGCGCTTGTTGAGCATGTATTCCGCGCCCTTGTCGATATCGCCGCCCACGAATTTGCAGTCGCCCTCGAACAGCTCCTTGCCCGTCAGGAACGTGACGAGCGCGTTGCCGAGGCTGTCCTTGGGGTACAGCACCTTCAGCAGTGCTTCAAGCTGCGTGCGCTGCTCCGCGCCGTGGGGGAACGCCCATTTTTCGTATTGTGCGCGCTCGGCCTCGATTTTTGCCTTGGGCTTGCGCAGTGAAAAAAGTCCGTCGTTGAGCATGATTATATCCATACCTTTCTGCCGTTTTTGCCGCCGCCGCCTGCGTCGGCGCGACGGCTTTGCGTAGTAAATGCGCCGACGAATCGTGCAAACAGAGAGGCATCGCCTGAGCAAATGGAAAATGCCGCAAAGCCGAGGCGAAATTTTTGTAAAATCCTACTGTTTCGATTCCGCCGCATTATCTGTTTTTTAGAGGTAACTATGTAGGAACTATGTACGCCACTGCAACGCGAAAGGTATAACAATACCGCGCGACACGCATAATAATGCGATTTTGCTACCCGATGCGCCGCGTCAACTCGGCGGACGCCCCCGTTGAAAAATACTCGATTTGCTCGCCAAGATGCTCCCTTAATATATCGAACGCTTTTGCGCCCGTGCAGTGACATGTGTAGAACAGCGCGCGGTAGTGCTTCAGCTCGCTCGCGACGCGAACAATGCGCTCGCGCGGCTCGGTTTTTAGCCGCGTCGGGTTGTACATGTGGAAGCCGCCGACGACGTAATCGAACTGCGAGTAAAAACGTCGCGCCGCCGTGAGGATATTCGTGATTCCGTTGTGTGAGCAACCCGTGAACAGCGCGACGATGCCGCTGTCCGACACAAGGAGGTTCATCTCATGGTGAAAGCGGTCGCGCACGAGCTTGCCATCGTGCTTTACGAGAAGCGTTTTGTTGCCCTGCGGCAGCATGTGCCGCCCGCCGACGTTGGCGAACAGAATAAGCTCCGCGTCGATAAGGTACTCGTTGCCCACGAGCGTTATGCGCTCGTTTTCGGCAAGCGTTTTCTCAAGCCCGATGTTGTGGCGCGTGATGAGCATCTTCGTGTAATGCGGCTCAAACGCGTCGCGGTGGATATAGATTTGCGCCTTGGAGTTATGCTCCAAAAAGTAGGGCAGGCCACCGCCGTGGTCGGCGTGACCGTGCGAGATTATTACTATGTCGACCTCGGCGATGTTGATGCCGAGCGACTCGGCGTTGCGCAGGAACGTATCATCCGGTCCGAGGTCAAAAAGCAGCTTATGGCGCGTGGTTTCGACGTAGATGCTGAGACCATGACGCTTAATCAGGTCATTGGAGGGAGCCGTGTTTTCCACAAGAGCAGTTATCTTCATGCGTAGACCACTCCTTCACCTATATGATTGAATGTGTGTGGGTACCCTGCAAAATCAGCCGCTATTTTTTGCCTTTTAGTTTTTCGTATTCCGCTGCCGTGGCGCGAATTTGCTCCGCGGACGGGTATTCAAGGTTGTCGGGGTCCAGTGCGGCGTCGGCGGTGACGAGTGCGAGCAACATCGCCATCTCCGAGCGCTTGATTATTGCCTTGTAGCGCCGCCTTGCAACGAGCATGTACTCCACCGTGTGAACCATGGTGCCGTATTTCTCAAGGTCCTTTTCGTAGAGCTCCTTGCACGTCAGGAATTGTATCGTAGCCGTGGCGAGACGCTCCTTTGGCTTGCGAGCGTCGGGGTAGACCTCCGCGAGCAGTTTTTCGAGCTTTTCGCGCTGTTCCGCGCCGTAGGGGAAGGCCCATTTCTCGTAGCTGTCGTACTCCTCTTGGACCTGCTCCTTTGTTTTGCGCAGATAGAATTGGCGTTCACCTAACATTGGGAAACTCCCTTCACATATGCAAAGTATGTACATGCTCGGCACCGTGCGCCAAGCGATGCTTAGATTATACTCGCAATGCCGCCGTTTGTCAATCGTGAACGCGTTGCGCCGCAAACGGTATACCTGTGAATATTACTTTACAATTTTGTAAACAATTTTGATACATTATGCCGTGCATATCGTGCGTACAAATGCGCCGAAACAGTGCGAAAAGAGCCGCAAAACGCCGAGTGCACTCACTTTGCGGTACAATGCATATTTCGGGTACTCAACGGTTGCCGATTGAATGAATAAATATCCACAATTAGGAATATTGCCGAATTGTTAATTTTTTTACTTGACTTATTGGCATTTATGGCTTATACTCTGTGCAAGAAACGCAGGGTGTTTTTCGGTAGTAATCGGACCGTATCCTGCGCAGAATATGTCATATATCAGCAAGGGTAACCGAGTGCGAAGAATCGTAATTAAATCTTTGTAATCGTCGCCACGCCGAAGCGGACACTTTCGGCCGGGTAACGTGCGAAGAAATGGCGGTAGGACGTACTCGAATATTTGTGATTTACATAATGCGAATGATTCGCATTATGTAAAGAAAAAGTGTTTTGTACGAAGGTAGCGCTACCTTCGTAGTTATGTTCATTTTCCAATGAACATAACTACGATAAACATGACTTCGTTACATTTACCCGATGTATGGCGCCAAGTTTTCGTGCGGTGCTCTTGTAAAAAAACGCCGTAAATCTTTTATAATCGAGAGAGGAAGTCGGATGGAACAGTACTTAGAGTTTGCAGGCATAAGCAAGTCCTTCCCCGGTGTTAAGGCGCTCGATGACATCAGTTTCCGAGCGGAGGGCGGCAAGGTGCTCGCGCTTCTCGGCGAAAACGGTGCAGGCAAGAGCACACTGCTCAAAATCATGAGCGGCGATCTCAGAGCCGACGAGGGCACCGTTACCCTCAATGGTGAGCAGCTTCACCTCACGTCCCCGCACGACGCAATTGTCAAGGGCATAAGCGTTATCTACCAAGAGCGTCAGCTTATCCCCTCCATGAGCGTTATGGAAAATATCTTTGTCGGCGCGCTGCCGGCCAAGATGTCGATTGTTGACCGCGCCAAGCTCAAAGCAGAGGCGCAGGCGATTATCGACAAGTTCGGTTTGCCGATTGCGGCGGACACGCCCGTCATGTATCTGTCCATTGCGTATCAGCAGATGGTAGAAATCATGAAGGCGTATAGACGCGACTCTCAGGTCATCGCGTTTGACGAACCGACCGCACCGCTTACGGATAGCGAAATCACCATTCTCTTTGACCTTATCAAGCAGCTCAAAGAAGAAGGCAAGACGGTTATCTACATCTCCCACCGCATGAAAGAAATCTTTGAGATTTGCGATGAAATCGTTATTCTCAAGGACGGTAAGTTTGTCAAGACGCTCATTACGTCCGAGACGAACGAAAAGGATCTTATCGCCGCGATGGTCGGTCGCGACATCGGCGATACGTACGCAAGCCTGAAGCGCAACGACAAATACGGCGATGTTTTGCTGGAGGTCAAGAATCTTACGACGGCAGCCATCGACGATGTCAGCTTTGAGCTGCGCAAGGGCGAGATTCTCGGCTTTGCGGGTCTTGTCGGCTCCGGCCGTACTGAGGTTGCGCGCGCAATCTTCGGCGCGGACCGCATCATCTCCGGCGAGGTTAAGCTCAACGGTGAGCTTCTGACGCTTGAAACACCGAAGGACGCCATCGACAAGGGCATTGCCCTTTGTCCGGAGGACCGTAAGGAGCAGGGGCTCGTGCTGTTCCGCTCCATCGAAGATAACGTCTGCATGCCTGTTCTCGGCAAGCTGCGCAAGTTCCCCTTCCTTAACTCGAAGGCTTGCGAAGCATTGACGATTAAGGCTGTTAAAAAGTACGATATCAAGACACCGACCGTTGACAAGCTCGTTGTTGAGCTGTCGGGCGGTAACCAGCAAAAGGTTATCCTCGGCCGTTGGACGAGCGAACTCATCGACACGAAGATTCTGATTCTTGACGAGCCGACGAAGGGTATCGACGTTCGCACGAAGGCCGACATCTATCAGATGGTTTGCGACTTGGCGAAGGATGGACTCGGCGTTATCTTTATCTCGTCCGAGCTCACCGAGGTTATCAACGTCGCCGACAGAGTTATCGTTATGAACCACGGCAGTATTGCCGGCTCGGTATTGCGCGAGGACGCTACGGAAGCGAACGTCCTTGAGCTTGCCATGATCGAGCAATAGGAGGGAGATAACATGAAAAAAGAAAACACAGCTGCTCTAAACTCGGACACCGAGTTTGCAAAAGTATCCCCCGTTAAGAGAATAATCAGAACAAAGGCATTCCCTCTGTTCGTTCTGCTCCTCGTAGTTATCGCGGTTTTTGCAGTCCTCTCACCGATGCGCACCGGTATGCAAGCCTTCTTCCGCATTAAGACGCTTTGGAGAATACTTCAGGATATCGCCGTTCCGGGATTCTTGACAATCGGTATCGGCTTGCTTATCGTTTCCGGTAACATCGACCTTTCCGCCTCGACCGTCGGCTCCATGGCCGGTGTTCTCTGCGCGGTTACGATTTCTTGGTACAACTTCCACCCCGTAGTCGCGGTGCTTTTCGCGCTCGGCATCGCGGCGGTCGTCGGCCTAATCAACGGCGTGCTCGTCAACGAGCTCGGTCAGCCCCCGTTCATCGCGACAATGGCTATGTCAACGATTCTGTTGGCCGTTTGCCAGATTATCGCAACGGACAAGACCGGCCAAATCGTTGGTATGGTCAGCTTCAACAACAAGGTGTATGAAAAAATCGCCGCAACGAAGCTCGTCGGCGATATCAACGTCGTTTCCGCACTTATGGTTCTCGCGTTCCTCGTCTACGGTCTTGCGCTTGCAAAGACGAAGTTCGGCAGAACGCTTTACCTGATGGGCGCGAACAGAACGGCGACGAACCTCGCCGGTATCAACGCAAAGGCAGTTACATACTTCGTATTCATCAACTGCTCCATGCTCGCAGCCATTTCCGGCATCATCAACTCCTCGCGCACGAAGGCCGGTTCCTCAATGGCGCTCAGCACGCAGCAATTCGCGGGTATGACCGCGGCTATTCTCGGTGGTATTTCGTTCGGCGGCGGCTCGGGCGGCTTAGGCGGCGCGTTCCTAGGCTTGTTGGTCATCAATACCTTTAACATGGGCATGACCTCCAGCGGCGGAAGCCCCTATCTCACGCCTGTACTCTCCGGCGGACTGCTCTTGGCGGCTCTCACCTTCGACTTCTTCAGCACGAGAGCTCAAAACAAGAGAGTCGGTGCATAACCGCTTGCCGGTAACATTATGAAAGGAAGTATCACTTAATGAAAGTTTCTGTTATCCAGAAGATTACTCGCAGTAAGATATTTCAGCTTGTGTGCATTGCGCTGGTCGTTATCATCATCACGGCAGTAGCCAAACCGAAGGCTTACAGCAGCGGCAACGTGCGCCAGATTATGAACAACGTAACAATCCTCGCCATCTTCGTATGCGGCGTTGCGCCGCTTCTGATGTGCGGAGGTATTGACTGGGCAGGCAGTGCCATCGGCACGGCGGCATTGATGGTTTTCGCCAAGGGATTGGAGCTCTATCCGAGCATTCCGTGGCCTGTAATGCTGCTCCCGCTCATTCTCACGGGCGCAATCCTCGGCTTAATCAACTCGTTCTTCATCATTCGCTTAAAGCTCGTTGCGTTTATCGCTACGATGGCTATGGCGACGGTGCTCTCCGGCTTGTCGATGTGGGCGGTTAAGGGCGTTCAGATTCAAATCACGAACAAGGCTTTCACCACCATCAGCAGCAAGTTCATCTTCGACACCGTTCCCGTGTTCTTCATCTTCGCGATGGTTCTCGTCATCCTTTACAGCTTGATGCTCATACATACGACCTTCGGCAGAAGCATCTTGATGTGCGGCGGCAACGCTACGGCGGCTCGTCTCGCCGGCTTGAACCCCGATAAGATTAAGACGATTCTTTACATCAACTCCGGTGTTATCGCTGCGCTCGGCGGCGCTATCTGGGGCGCAATGAACAGAATGGCAACCCCGACCGCGCTCTCGGCGACAACACCGCATATGTCCGCATTTATCGGATCAATGCTTGGCGGCGTTTCGTTCTTCGGCGGCTCCGGCTCACTTGCCGGCGGCTTCGTAGGCGTCGCGCTCGTTCAGCTGCTTGCCTACTCGCTTCAGAGCCTAGGCGTACCCATCTGGGTCAACGGTCTAATCAACGGCTCGCTGCTTATTGTTGCTCTTACGATTGACGATATCACGCGTCGCCTCAGACTGCGCAAGCTCGGCGTCAAGGCCGCGGCAAGCAAGACCGTTATGCCGGGTATGTAGAAAGCCTCGCTCAGCGAGCAGAAGCTCGCTTGCGAGCCTTGACCCCAACTCGCAGAGTTGGGTCGTGCGAATCGCTGGTATGGCATTTACCTGTCGTGGAGCGAAGCACGGACACAACTCTGCGAGTTGTGTCGGGCGAATCGTTGGTTTGGCACTTGCCTGTCGCAAAGCGTTGGTTTTACGGCGGTTAGCGCGGCAAAACCCCTCGCAATTACTTTTTGTATGACCGTCCTGCGGTTTTTTACGGGATTTGGATGGAGCTCTGTTTCAACCCGCAGGATTGTCTAATAAACCCGCACCGTCGTTCGCGCGGGCAAGCTCGCGCGGCGGCAAAATCGCATATCCACAATTTTATTTTGGAGGTTAAGTAATGAACAAGGCAAAAAGAATTCTTGCAATCCTGTTGGTTCTCTGCATGGCAGTCGCGCTTTTCGCGGGCTGCGCAAAGGACAGCGGCTCGGGCAGCGGCTCGGGTAGTGGTTCCGGTTCGGGCAGCGGCTCCGGCAACACCCCCGCGGTTATCTCCGGCGGTCCGAAGGAACTCGGCTTCTTTGACCGCGAGTACGACTACACGCAGCATGACCGCTATAAGGTCGCGTATCTCGTTAGCGCCACGGGCGTTATGTACGATTCCTTTGACACTGCGTTCACCACATGGGCAGAGCTCCTGAACGTCGACTATACGGGCATGTGGGCGCCGGCGGAAGCCAGCACCGAAGCATTCCTTTCCGGCGTTGAGACGTATGCGGACATGGGCTACAAGGGTCTCATCATCGACTCCGACCCGAACATCGGTGCCTCTATCGGCGCCATCTGCGAAGCCGCAGGCGTGGTTTGGATGATGGGTATGGCGCAGGCTCGTGACTACAGCGCACCGTACAGCATCTTCGGCGAGCCCTCCATCGGCGCACTGCTTGCTCCGAACGTCGGCTTCAACAACGTAGAAGTCGGTAAGGCAACGGCAGGCGGTCTCTTGGATTGGAAAGAAGAGACCTATCCCGACGTTCCGTGGGAAAAGGTTGGATTTATTTCCATCAACTTCTCGCTTTCTCCGCAGATCAACGAGCGTACGCTAGGTAACGAGATGATTTGGGCCGAGAGAACAGGCCTCGGCTCTTACAACCCCGATCCGACCGTCAACCCGACGAACTTCGTTATCGCCGATGCAGCTTCCGGCGGCTTCGATCAGGCTTCTGCTACGAACCTCGTAACGCAAGTGCTGACCGATCCCCCTGCTGGCGTTGAAGTGTGGCTTGTTTGCGGCGCGTTCTGGGATTTCGCAGCGGGCGCAGCAGTTGCCATCGACAACATGAACCTCACCGACCATGCGTGCGTCACGACCTTCGGCGCCGGCACGAACGCAACGGCTCTGTGGGATTCCGGCGAAGAAACCTGCATCAGAATCGCTCTCGAAACCGCTTCTCCGGTTTTCGCCGAAGCTATCTTCAACGGCCTCTGGGCTATGATGGCCGGTTTCGCAACAGCCGAGACGCTGTGGCCGGAGTGGGCAATTCTGTGGGATAAGGGCGATGTCTACGACCTTTCCGGCGGCACTGATGACCTGCATAAGGTTCCGCAGGTTGCCATCGCAGACGGCAAGCCCGTCGTCATCGAGGAGCACAACTATGCATCCATGATTCTCCCGATGTACTGGGTCTCCCCGGAGAACTACATCCCGTTCTATGGTTGGGTTGACCTCTATCAGTTCGGACCCGACGTCACGGACGCAGAGCGTAACTATCCCAACTATCCGCTCGGCACCGACCCGAACGCGTGGATTGCACGTGGTACGGTTCCTGCCTACTACACCGAGTATCCGAACCAGTAATCAAAGGCGGTAGACACGGGAAACACAGTAGAATTAAGGGTGACAGGCGTAAGCCTGTCACCCTTTTTGTGTGTGGATGGGAGAGATGGCGTGTAGGGGCGAACGCAGTTCGACCCTACATGACGGGTGTGCCATTTTCACCGCACCACACCTAATCCAGTCCCATCGCGACTTCGGAGACTGCTGACAGCCCGAAATCGACGCCGGTTCCCCAACGACTTGTGGTGTTGTGCTTGGCGATGTACGTTTTCACCGAGAGCTCGGTCGCGAGGCCGCGACGGCGCGCCTCCTCAACCGCTGCGGTCTCCGCCGCCGCTTGCGCGGCCGTCGTCGCGGCGGTTTGGTCGTCGTAGCGCACACTGCCGTTCGGCGCGTGAACGATGTAGTACGGGTTTCCGCCGTCGAGCCGCTGCGAAATCTGCACGCGCATCGTGACGCTCACGTCCGCCTTCAGCGCGCCGAGCGCATTGGCTACGTCGGCGTGCTGCGGCAGAATGCACTTCGCGCCGAGCGCCTTTGCGACGTTAGGAAGGAAGATGTGCGTCGGTGCGCCGATGCCGACGAGTGCGGCCTTTGTGGTGAAAATATGGTTGAACAGCACGGGCGCGTCCGCGTCGCGCTTCGCCCATGCCTCGCGAATCATGAACTCCGTTTGAGCATCGATGCCGTCCGCGAATTGCTGCGGATACTGCTGCGCGAGTAAGACGCGCAGGACGTTTTCGTACATTCGTCCCTCCACGAGCGTATATACCTCGTCGGCGAGCGCACGGACGTTTTCGGGCGTGTTTCTGCGCTCCATGGCGAGTAGCATGTAGCCCGCGGCGAGCTCCGATGCCTCGCGGTCGTACTCGGCGTAGTCGCCCTTGATGTGCATGAAATCCGTCGGCGTGAGGCCGCAACGCATGACGACGCCCTCGGCTTCAAGCCGCTCGCCGTCGAAGAAATACAGGTCGATTCCGGCGCGCTCCTTGAGTTCTTCGAGCATGCACGGGCCGTCACGCAGGATTTTCAGTAGTGCCAGCTCATCCTTTGTGTATGATTTTTGCTCCGCAGGCTCGCGCACAAGGTAGAAGAATTCGTGTAACGGGAATTTGTTGAAATGGTTCTTTTTCAGAAGCTCGCGGAGCTTCGTTTTTATCTGTGGCCAGCGCGTTGCCGCCGCGCACATTGAGGTTACACGCCGCGTGAATAATTGCGGTTGTCCGTCCGACAGGCGCACCGCCGTGTCGCCGCCGAGCGCGAACGGGTCGACGAAAATGCCGCGCACGGACGTTTTCCAACCGCCGATATCGATGCCGCCCGTTGCGGGAACGGGTTTGCCGCCGCGCACGACGGAGACGTCCGTCGTCGTGCCGCCCATGTCGATGATGACGTAATCCTCCTCGTCGGTGAAGCTCTTGCCCGCAAGCACACTCGCTGCCGGGCCGGAGAGGATAGTTTCGACAGGCTTCGAGAGCGTGAAATCCGCCGTCATCATGCTGCCGTCGCTGCGCACGACCATCACGGGCGCGTTGCAACCGCGGGCGGCGAAGTCCGTCGCCGCCGCCTCAACAAATTCGCGCACAATCGGCAGTAGCCGCGCGTTGAGCAATGCAGTCGCGCCGCGCACCAAGACGTTCAGCTCGCTTGTCAGCTCATTCGCGCCCGTGCAGGGCAGCGCGAGCTTGTCCGCAATCAGCTCCTTGAAGTGCTTTTCGCACGGCGCACCGTTGTAAATTGCGTAGACCTCCGCCGTGGAAAGCGCATCCGCGTCGGCGAGCCACTCGCCGTGCTCGGCGGCGACGGCAGTCCAATCGGGCTCGTCGATTTCAAGGCCGTCTGCACTGCCAAGCGTGTTGATGCAACGCACGTTGTCGAGCTTGAAGCCGTATTTTTCCGCCTTGAAGCGTTCGATGACCTCGTCGGTCAAGCCAAAAACCACGAGCTTCGCGCGGCCGCCCTTGTCCTCAAGGCAAGCGTTCGTGGCGAGCGTCGTGGACAACGAAACGAGAACGGCGTTGCGGATTAGCTCCTGCGGGAGTTGGTCGAGTGCCTTACCGATGCCGATGGACAGGTTTTCGCGCGTGGTGAGCGATTTGCCCTTGGCGATGAGCGCGCCCGACGCGAAGTCGTATGCGACGGCGTCCGTGCAGGTGCCGCCGGTGTCAATGCCGATGCCGATTTTCATATGCGTAGCTCCTTAGTTTAGTGTAATTTGTGCGTTTGTGTAAGGGAAAAGACCGCTTTTGGGGGCTTATTGTCGGGAGTTTCGCAGCGCGAAACTCGGAGGCGGCACGGTGAGGTTCCTCCCCGCGAGGCGCGTCGCGCCTTGGCACTTAAGATTGAAATAAATGCAGGCTAAATCCCACGTTCGGCGGGAATCCGCCGTCAATATCGAGCGTAGCGAGATTTGCCGCAAGGAGGGCTATGCCCGACTGAGGATGCCAAATAAACCTATAGGTTTCCAAAAACAAGAAACCGCCGAAGCGGTCTCTTGTTTTTGGCGGAGGATGAGGGATTCGAACCCCCGTGGGCTTGCACCCAAACGGTTTTCAAGACCGCCGCGTTATGACCACTTCGCTAATCCTCCGTATGACCGAGCCCTCCGACGAGGACTCGGTTTTTGTGCATTTGCAGTGGGGGTACGCATTGCATTTCGTGCCCGAGTGTACATGTTCGAGACGCTGTGCGTCCGCAGGGGCGATTACCAATCGTCCGTCGTTGGTTCGCGCGGTGCGTGCGCAACCCCGCGAGGATTTAGCGCATAAACAGCGGTGCGAACACCAGTGCGATAATCGTCATCAGCTTGATGAGGATGTTGATCGACGGACCGGACGTATCCTTGAACGGGTCGCCGACGGTGTCGCCGTTGACGGCAGCTGCGTGAGCGTCAGAGCCTTTGCCGCCGTGGTGGCCTTCCTCAATGTACTTCTTGGCGTTATCCCACGCACCGCCCGCGTTGCTCATCATAACCGCAAGCAGGAAGCCCGTTACGAGCGTGCCGGCGAGCAAGCCGCCGAGCGCCTCTTTGCCGAGGAACGGAATGACGCCGACGACGATGGGAACGACGATTGCGATAAGGCTGGGCATAATCATCTCGCGCAGCGCGGCCTTGGCGGAGATGTCAACGCACTTGCTGTAATCCGGCTTGCCGGTGCCTTCCATGATGCCCGGAATCGTCTTAAACTGGCGGCGAACCTCCTCGATCATGGAGCCTGCCGCGCGGCCGACGGCCTGCATCGTCATGGAGCTGAACAGGAACGGCAGCATGCCGCCGATGAACAGACCTGCGATGACCTTCGGCTGAAGAATGTCGATGTTGGTGAGGCCAACTGCCTGCGAGAACGCGGAGAACAGCGCGAGCGCCGTCAGAGCCGCAGAACCGATAGCGAAGCCCTTACCGATTGCCGCCGTCGTGTTGCCGACTGCGTCAAGACGGTCGGTGATTTCACGCACGGACTTGTCAAGACCCGCCATTTCGGCGATGCCGCCGGCGTTATCGGAGATGGGACCGTACGCGTCAACGGCGACGACCATACCCGTGGTGCAGAGCATACCGACAGCTGCCATTGCGATACCGTAAAGGCCGCCGAAGCCGTAGGCTACGAGAATCGCGGCGATGATGATAACGATGGGGATTGCGGTCGAAGCCATACCCGTTGCGATACCGGAGATGACGTTAGTTGCAGTGCCCGTCTCACAGGATTTTGCGATTTCCTTAACGGGCTTGTAGTCCGCCGAGGTGTAGTATTCGGTGACCTTACCGATGATAAAGCCAGCCACGAGACCGGCGATGGAGGCGAGGAAAACGCCCATGTTCGTGAACGTCTTATCGCCGACCATGAAGCTCTGCGGCAGGATAAAGTAGCAAACGCCGAACGTGCCGATGATGGCGAGAACGGTCGCGATGCCTTCGCCGAGGTTGAGCGCCTTTGCGGGGTTTGCGCCTTCCTTAACCTTGACGAACAGGCCGCCGATAACAGAGGCAATCGTGCCGATACCGGCGACGAGGAGCGGAGCGATGAGACCGCCGCCCATGATTTTGTCGCTGAGGGCGGGGATTCCTGCGCCGAGAATAAGAGCCGCGACGATGGAGCCGACGAACGACTCAAACAGATCGGAGCCCATACCGGCGACATCGCCTACGTTGTCACCGACGTTGTCGGCGATAACGGCGGGGTTACGTGGGTCATCTTCCGGAATACCGGCTTCGACCTTACCGACGAGGTCGGCACCGACGTCAGCAGCCTTCGTGTAAATACCGCCGCCGACGCGACCGAACAGCGCGACGGAGGATGCGCCGAGCGCGTAACCGTTGATAACGCCGTACTGCTCCGGGAACAGCAGGATGACGACGACAAGGCCGATGAGGCCAAGTCCGACAACGCTCATGCCCATAACGGAGCCGCCCGAAAAGGCGACAGTGAGTGCCTTGTTGAGTCCGCTTGTCGCTGCGGCGTTAGCCGTGCGAACGTTGGCCTTTGTTGCTATGCGCATGCCGATGTTACCGGCGAGCACGGAGCAAACTGCGCCGATTACGAAAGCGATTGCGGTTTGCGGTTTCAAGCTGTCCGCCGCGTCGCCGGACGTGACAGCACCAACAACTGCGATGATTGCTGCGAGCACGATGACGAACACGATGAGCACCTTGTACTGACGACCGAGGAACGCCATCGCACCTTCGTTGATTGCGGCTGCGATTTCCTTCATTTTGTCATTTCCCGGCTCAACACCGTTGATTCTCTTAACGAGAACAGCGGCGAAGATTAGGGCAAGTACGCCGGCGAGCCCGGCGACGAGGTAATAGATATTACTTCCCATAGAAAACCTTTTCTCTCCTTTGTAATGAATAGATATTTGCTGTTTTTTTATCGCAAAGAGTATTTTAACAAAATTCGCAGGATAAGGCAAGAACTTTTTTGACATTTATTTTGTAGAAACGCTTTTTATTTATGTAAATACATCTTTTGTTTTGTTTTTCGGCGCAGTGCGCCCGTTGCTCCTTTCTGTGTCGCTTGCGCGACAGGCGCATTTGGCGGATACTCCTACCTTGTCCATTTTCGCGGCTTCCAGCCGCCTCGGCCCAACGTCTCGCATAGCGAGACGTGCGCAGTTTCGGCTATGCCGAAACTTGCCGCGCTTCGCGCGATTTGTATCGACAAACGTGGGGCAAAACGATTCAAGGGAGCGAACTCCCTTGAAAATCCCCCAAATACGATTGGCTCTGTTGCCCGCTAAATCACATACGCCATCGCCAATTTTAACCGTCACAAAAAAACGCACGGTCGTGTACGCCACGGGTAATTGCTTACACTACCACCGCGCGGAACGCGCGGTGTAACAACTCACCTCCCGTATTCGCATTGGCGAATCGGTGGTATCTGCTCCGCGCTACTGCGGTGTTAATCACCGCACTGTCATAAAAACAATCGGTGTGGCATAAACTCAAGCGGAAATAAAACGGAAAAGGAGAATCACCATGCCTTACGAGGAAAAACAAGCGCACACACCGCAGCACAACGTCATCATCGAGGCGCGCTCGCGCATCGCCGTGACGGGTGTGACGGACGTTGAGAGCTTCGACGAGAACGAAATCATCATGGCAACGTCTATGGGCGTGCTGTTCCTGCGCGGCACCGCACTGCGCATCGACAAGCTCAGTCTTGATACGGGCGACGTGACAATTGAGGGCAACGTCGACAAATTCGAGTACGAGGATAACGCCCGCGTGCCGCAGGGCAGCCTTTTCTCGCGCCTGTTTCGGTAGCGATGGAAACCACGGTCTCCGGTCAGCTCATGCAGCTCGCGGCGGCGCTCGCGTTCGGGCTTGCGTTCGGCGTGCTGTATGACGTGCTGCGCGTAATCCGACGGCGAGTGCCGCTGCGGATAACGACGCTCGTTTGCGATTTCGTGTTCTGCGTCGCGGCGGGCGTGGGGCTGTTCGTGCTCGGCCTGACGCTCGGCGGCGGCAAGGCGCGCGCGCTCCTCGGCGCGATTGCGGTGCTCGGTTTTGCGCTGTACCTGCTCGTGCTCACGCGCGGCGTGCTGTATATTTTAGAGGGTTTTGCCGACGTGTGCGGCGTTTTTGCGCGGCTTTGCGCGTTTCCCGCGCGATTTTTCATAATTTCCGCGAAAAAACTTGCAGTTTATGCAAAAAAACTCTTTATTTATTGGCGAAAATGGTATATATTCAAAGAGAGGCGTTTTTTAACCACGAAACGCCCGCATTGAAGTAACCGCACAAAGGAGGGGAAGCCGTGAAGCGAGCGAGTATCGTAACTAAGGTTCTTGTGTTTGCGCTCGTTGCGTTCCTGATTTGGAAGATTGTCGACAACCACCGCGACATCGTAGCCGCAAACGCGCTCCTTGACGAGCAGCGCGCGCAGGTCGCCGCGCTTGAAGTGGAGAACAACGAGATGCGCCGCCGCATCGACTCGGCGGATACCGACGAGACGATTGAGGAAATCGCGCGCGACCAGCTCGACCTTATTCGACCGGGCGAGGAAATTATAGAGGTCATAAATTAGGGGATACCCGGGAGGGCGAACAATGGCAATCAAGTTTAGAGGAATAAACATCGCGTCGAAAGACCCGAAGCGGCTGACGCTTTTCTATCGCGATGTGCTGGGCATGAACATGCTTGAGGACGATGCGAATTACGACGGAGTTACGTTCGGCAACGCCGGCGGCGAGCCCGTATTCTGGATTTGGGACGAGAACACGTGGGGCAAGGCGAACGAGGGCGCGGTACAGCTCGTGTTCGACTGCGGCGACACGCACCAAACGGTGTACGAGGAACTCAAGGCGAAGGGCGTGGAGCTCGACCCGCCGAAGGTAGCGGTTTGGGGCGGCACGGAGCTGACGCTGAAAGACCCCGACGGGAACTCGGTTTTGCTGCTGTAATCAAAGTTAATAAAGAGAATTATGAAATAAAGAAATGCGAAGGGGCTTATAAACAATATATGGAACTGGAACTGGGCGCAATCACCACTGGCAAGGTAACGGGAATCACTAAATTCGGCGCGTTCGTCACACTTGAGGGCGGGAAATCCGGCCTCGTACATATCTCGGAAATCGCGAACAGCTACGTGGCGGAGGTCACGGATAAGCTGACGCTCGGGCAGGAGGTCACCGTCAAGATTATCGGGCTTGATAACGGCAAACTCAACATGTCCATCAAGGCCGCACTGCCGCCGGAGGAGCGACCCGCGTTCACTCCGCGCGCACAGCGGACACCGCGCTCGGACGCAGCACGCTCGGATTCGCCGCGCACGTTCACGCCGCGCTCAGCCGCGCCGCAGAACGCTCAGCCGCGCCAGTACACGCCGCGCCCCGATGCTACGCCGCCACCGGACGAGTTTGAGGACCGTTTGCAGCGTTTCATGAAGGACGCGGACAGCAAAATCTCAGGCTTACGTCACACGAACGACCGTCGCGGCAAGCGCAGGAAATAGACTGCACCACGCAGGGAATCGTTTTTAGGGTCGACCAAGGGCGACCCCTACGGAGCATTTGCGATGTCACGGCAACATACCGTAGGGGCGGCGCTTGTCCGCCCGTGATTGACAACAGAAGGAGTGGCGAATTGCATAAGCAAAAAAGTACGATTTGCAACACGCCGAAGGACACATTGGATAACAAAACACCTAAGAAGACGACGCGGACGCAGCGTCCCGCGCCGTCGGCAAGCCACCTGAAACCCTCTAAGAGCTATATCGACAGCCTGTCTGATTTCGCCGGATTGCTCGGCACTATCGGACAGGCTGAAAAAGCGGCGGAGGAGCTCAATCGCGAGCTTGACGCCGTTATCGCGAACCAACCGCCGAAAACGCAGTCGGCGACGTCTGATTCGGCAAAGCCGCCCGAGCCAGAAGCGCCCGCAGAGTCGGAGCTGACGGTCGACGAGTTGCTTGCGAAGTTAGACGAATTAGTGGGTTTGCAGGAAATCAAGGACAGTGTTCGGAGCCTGATAAATCTCGTAAAGGTGCGCAAGTTGCGCGAAGCCGAGGGTTTGCAGGTGCCGCCGATGTCGCTGCACATGGTTTACATGGGCAACCCCGGCACGGGCAAAACAACCGTAGCGCGAATTATGGCGCAGCTTTACAAGGCAATCGGCGTTTTGACGAAGGGACACCTCGTGGAGACGGACCGCGGCGGTCTCGTTGCGGGCTTTGTGGGGCAAACGGCGATTAAAACGAGCGACGTGGTTAAGTCCGCGCTCGGCGGGATTCTGTTCATCGACGAGGCTTACGCACTTGCGCCGCCGGACGCGAGCAACGACTTCGGACGCGAGGCGATTGAGACACTGCTCAAGCTGATGGAGGACAACCGCGACGACCTCGTGGTCATCGTCGCGGGCTACGACGAGCTTATGGAGCGGTTCATCTCGTCGAACCCCGGATTGGAGTCGCGGTTCAACCGCTACTTCTCGTTCCCCGACTACAACGCCGACGAGATGCTGACGATTTTTGAGGGATTGTGCAAAAAGCACGAATATACGCTCACGGAGGACGCGGCGACGAAGGTAAAGGAGCTGCTGGGCAGCATGTACGCCCTGCGCGACACGAATTTCGGCAATGCGCGCGACGTTCGCAACCTTTTTGAGGACATTGTAGCGTCGCATGCGGACCGTGTTTCGGCTCTGGAAACGCCCACGCGTGAGGATTTGGCAGGTGTTCAAGCGGAGGACGTAGAAAATTTGTCTAAAATGTTGTAAGATTTAACTTGCAATATCGGTTTTGTTGTGAGATAATATGAACATCATAATTAAAAGATACATATCTAAGGAGGAAAACACCAAATGGCAGAGGTTACCACCACATTAAACATCGCTCCGGTAGAGCTTGAAAGAGCGAAAATCGCAAGCGACGCACTTAAAGGCGAGGTTGCCGTCGTTACGGGCGGCGCGAGCAACATCGGTCTTGGCTACGCACGTTCCATCGCGGCCGCAGGCGGCTGCGTCGTCGTCGCCGACCTGAACGAAGAAGCAGGCATTGAAGTTCAGCGCGTTATCAACGCCGAGAACGACCGCGACTGCGCTCTGTTCGTCAAGACGAACATCACCGAGCCCGCAGACATCGACAATCTGAAGGCGCAGGCATACGCAAAGTTCGGCAAAGTTGACATTCTTATCAACAACGCGATGAACATGCGTCTCAACGGCAAAATCCTTGAGTCCCCCGTCAGCGACCTTGACATGTCCTACGCCATCTCCGGTCGCGGCGTCGCGCTCGCCATCAAGGCGTTCGTGCCCGACATGATTGAGCGCAAGCACGGCACAGTCACGTATTCCGCAACGCAGTTCCATTATGCTCCCCCGATGGTCGGCGGCACAATCTACTGCGCAGGTAAGGCCGCGGCGACGTCCGTCGTCATGTCCCTTGCCAACGAGCTCAACGAAAAGGGCCCCGTCAGCGAAATCGGCGTCCGCGTGTTCTGCCTTTGCCCCGCCGGCGTTATGCGCTTTGACATGTCCAAGTTCCCGGCACCCCCGCCCCCCGCTCCGGGCGAAGAAGCACCGCCGGCACCGAAGTTCGACTTCGCAGCATTCAAGATGACGACGCCGGAAGAAAACGGCGCGGCGATGGTTTACTGCCTTGAGCGCGCGGACCAGCTCCACGGCTCGGGCGTTATCCACAACGACGTTTTCAAGCAGATGGGCTATCCATTCCACGACGTTAAGCCTGTTGAAATCCCCGGTCAGCAAGCCTTCCACAAGATGACCGACATGGAACTCACCATGGCGTTCTGCTACATGGGACCGGGCTTCGGCGACTAATAATCAACGCTTTGAAACCCCCTCGGCATTGCCGAGGGGGTTTTTGTGTGGTGCAGCCCCCGCGTTGCGCTTCCGCGTTTCACTGTTCCGCTGCTATAGATGGCCGCCCGTCAGTTCCCCTCCCGTGGAGGCGTTCGACGGGTTGGATGTCTTGTGGTTTGCGAAACGTCATTGCGAGCACGGTACGTGCGTGGCAATCCAGCGTTCCCTTACGATGCTCTGAACCACGGGCGGAGCAAGCGCCGCCCCTACGGTGCGGTGGCAAACGCGACGGGCGGGAGCCGAATTGCTCTGTGCGCACGCCACTACTACAGTCCCGCGCGTGCTCGCGGGCGAGTGCAGTGCAAATCTTCCACAAAAAAGCATTGCAACAATCCTAAAAATGTGCTAAACTAACCAACAGAACGAACAAAACTCGGAGGAAATTATGAAACTATATATGAAACAGCGCGTTTTCTCGTGGCGCGACAAATTCCACGTCAAGGATGCGGCGGAGGTCGACCGCTACTACGTTGAGGGCGAGGTTTTCACGCTCGGCAAAAAACTGCACGTCTACGATGCCGAGGGGCGCGAGGTCGCATTCATTCGCCAAAAGGTAATGTCGCTGCTGCCGCGCTACTACATCGAAATCGGCGGCACGACGGTGGAAATCGTCAAGGAATTCACGCTGCTGAAGCCGCGTTTCCGCTTTGAGGGACTGCCGTGGCGACTTGAGGGAGACTTCTTTGAGCACAACTACACGCTCATAGACGGCGAGCGCACCGTTATGCAGATGACAAAGGCGTGGTTCTCGTGGGGCGACAGCTATGAGCTTGACATCGCCGACGCGGGCAGCGAGCTGATGTGCCTGTGCATCGCGCTCGCAGTAGATGCGGTGCTTGACGACCAAACGGCTGCCGCGGTTGCAACAAGCAGCTGAGGCGGCGCGGTGACAAAGGCGGAAATGCTCAGCCTCGTGAAATCACAGCTCGCGGCGGAGCTGAATTGTACGCCCGCGGACTTCGACCGCGCGGAAAACGTAATCACCACGCCCGTTTTCTCAGAGCAACGGCGCAGATTCACAAACGACGCGCCGACTTCTTTCGCCGTGGCGACGTTTGGCGGCAACGCCGTCATCGCCGCCGACGAACGGCTGCATGCGTGGCTGCGCGAGTTGCCGTCAGGGCTTGCGCTGCAATGGTTTGAACAAACGGAGCTGCACCAATTCTACGGCAACAAGGCTTTCGGAAATGCACTCTGCAAGGAGTTTATGCCGCAGCGTCCCGACATGCTCGCCGTCGGAGCCGTGGACGCGGACGGGAGCGTCCGAGCCGTGGACGCGGACGGGAGCGTCATTGCACTCGCAGGTTGCTCTGCCGACGCGCCGAAACTGTGGCAGATTGGCATAGATGTCGCCGAGGCGCACCGTGGTTGCGGCGTTGGTACGCACCTGGTGCGGAGGCTGACGGACGAGGGTTTCAGGCGCGGCGCGGTGCCGTATTACGGAGCCGCGGAGGCAAACCTGCACTCGCGGAACGTTGCGCTCAACTGCGGCTATCGACCGACGTGGATGGAGCTCGCGTCGATTGCGATTTAGCCTGAATAGAAAAACACAATTTAAGATAACATAAAAAAACAAGAAAGGAATCACACACATGTACGTAAAAATCAAACAGCCCGAGGGCGCACCCGCGGGCGGCTTCGCCCTGCCGACGCTCGACACATCGTTCATCACGCGCAAGTGGCTCGACGTGGAC
>JGI994J12354_10000969_pt1 | contig 29067 bp, 18 predicted proteins | sample IntmicLarv3ML3BL_FD_12354 | JGI IMG/M metagenome (IMG submission 12354) | reverse complement strand
CGCCTCATTACTAGGAGCTTCTNTCAAGTCTTCCTCGCCACTTGCACTAATACTAGGGAGCACTATTATGCCATCCTCAGTGTCAGCACTAATATCAGTAAATTCTGTTGAGGTGTCGCCCTCATCTTCATCACTATTAAATTCAGTAGCACCCGCCCCACTATTTTGGTTACTATTACCATCTACTTCGGAGCCTACTGCTATTATGGCAGAAGATTCAAGTAATAAACAAAACATAATTATTAGCAGAACTATTTTCCTTTTAATAAAAAATCTGCTTGCAGACTTGCCGCGCCAAGCGTTCTTCTTCCTAAGCGAGTGCGCATCCCGCGGAGCGCTTTTATATAATAGGCGTAATTTTCTATTGTATAGAAATAACGCCAGTGCGATAATCGCAATCCCCACTATCGTAAATATGTATGTTCCCATTCCGCCTGTCGAAGGAATACCAAAGCCTCTTTTATTAACTACGGTAAATTCAATCACACCATCATTATTGATATGATGATTTGAAGTCACCTTTTCAGCATGGACATATCCATCGGCGGTTGTCTGATGGTCATATTTCGTAGTTGCCACTCCGCTTGCTGTGTTTTCATTGATAATACCTGCAAGTTCAGCATATTCGCCATCTTTAAAGCCACTCATATCTATTTGTTTGCCATTTGAAAAGTAACTTTTACTCACATCATATCTAAAGAAATTACCATCACTATTAACAACCCAACTTTCGCCAATAAACTTAGCATGGATATTAATAATAATTGGTTCCTTTAATAATGTATAACCAGATGCTGTTCCTGTCTCGACTAGTTGATACTGCCCCGCATCAAGACCAATAATCTCAGCCACACCGGTTGTGCCATTTACTAAGATATCATCGTCAACTGAAGGGTCATCCACCGGCAAAATAGTTTGAACAACAACATATTTATCGTTGCCAATACTCCTTACTGGAATTCTATTGCCAGCCATGTCCTTAAGTTCAAAAGCAATACCCGCAAATACTCCTGTTGATGGTGATGTTCCCTCAAGTTCTTTGGTGACCTTTAATTTGTAGGTGTAAACTATTGGCTCTGGTGTCGCTGGCTTTATCGTAGTAAGCCCACCCTCATTGCTACCTGTGTTTTTCGAATGATTTAAGCTCACATGGTTAGGATTGCCATCGGTATAGATTAAGGCATTTTCATTAAGAATGGCTGTATACTCAATAAATACTTTCACAACTCCATCAAGGGTTGCTGGCACAAATTTAACGGCGAAGTTTGAGTTACCCATGGCTGTGCCATCGTTAGCAATGACAGGCACTTGGGCACTATCACCGAATAATACTTCGTAGTTAGTAGGGTTTGCTAATGTGACAAAGGTTCCATCATCCATTTGGGCATATACTAGCTGAATACCTTGGTAGGTTAATCCCGCCGATAATTGGTCCCCAATGGTATACGTCTTTAAATCGACAATGCTAGTAGGTACATCAGCATCAATACGGTATGTAACTACATCACCAATCTGATAATCCTCACCTTTACTTATAGTGTCATCACTAGGGTTAGGATTATTAGTCGCATCTTCATCGTTGTCTGAATTATTGAGAATCCATTTGTCAATTTTAATCCCTTGTTTCTCATTTTTAGGTATTACTGTTACATCATAAATCCATTTATCTGTATAGTGTATACTATCATGGTTACCCACATCTGCTGTCACATTAGATGGTATTGAAACGAAAAATGGCATACATGGTTCTTTTATCTCTGCGGGATAAGCAGTTTCTACTATGAGATATAAGCCCACCGTAAGTCCTGTGGCCTTTGTCATGCCCTTGTTTGCACCGCTAGCGTCAGTTGGTGACATGGCTGTTCCATTGGTTTTAATAAGAGTACTCAAACCACTTTGTGATTGACCCGATGGATACATTGTTTCTAACGCTGTTTGTAATGTCTTTGCATAATAATAATTTTTGCCTGCAATCACGAAATCAGCAATTGGTGCCTGTACGCCCATATGCGTAAGAAGTGCTGCATTTAAATCCGTATAAGCAATTACAATGACATCATCGTCGTTCTTGACTTGGGCAATATCAGCCACCTTCCAATGATGGAAAATCACATCTGCTATTCGTTCATAAGTAGTATTGTCTTCCTCGTCCGTTTCTGGTATCTCTTTTATAATCGTGATACTACCTGCCAAATCCATATCAATAATAGCGTCTACGGTTATTGGCGTCACTATCGGTGATGGGGTCGCTGTTGGTATTGGTGTTGCTGTCGGTATTGGTGTCAGCGATGGTACTGGTGTCGCTGGTGGTGTTGAAGCGATGCTAATATTTATTTCGCTAAGCATCTCAAAATCACCATTTAGGAAGCCCAAATCCGAAGGATGTTGGGTAGACGGATTATTAACCGGCCCTTTATTGTGAAGGTACGCTGTCGTCCCTGTTCCATCAACTTTTCTTTCTAATTTAATAGCACCACTAACATTGCCATTATACCTAAGAACAAGGTCATTTCCATCAATGTATAGTGTTGAAATCCCTGCTGTTGGAAACCCGCCTGCTACTATCTTATAATTACTCAAAACTCCATTTATATCTGTAATTCGTATCGTTTCCCCTGGCGTACCGGTAATTACCTCCGTGCCAAAATCTGGCTTTTTAAGATAATTCTCTATTCTTTGATTGAGAGAGTTTTCAAAAGTAGCATAATTAACACTTTGCGTACCTATTTTGGTTGGAATATATCGGTTCGGTGCATGTAATAAATTCCATATGTAAAATTGGGCCATGTAGAAACTGACATTATTATTGTTATAAGAAAAAATATCTTCATCCACAACAAGCTGTTTTGCTAATAATAATTTAGTAGCAAGTTCTTCTGAACCAAGTTCTTCCCCTAAGGTCTGACTACTAACATCCAATGTCTGTCCCAATCTTACTATCCCACTATAGTCCAAACAAAAAGTCATTTCGTTATTAACAAAGAACACATCACTATTCATACTATGTGATGTAGTTGACCCATTCCTTGTTATATTAAATTCCACTGACACTCGTGGATACTCTGGCTTAGTGATAGTTTCATTAGCAGATGGTTCACTATCTTCCCACTGGTTTATCGTCGTAAATGTCCCTTGAATAGCCGATGCCATGGTTGGGGTTTCCCGATTATACCACACTGTTAATAATCTGCCATCGTCTGTATATACCGATGATGGGTCACCCATATCAATATTCCCTGGCAATGTCGTGCGATAAATTAGTTGTTCGTTCGTCGCTGCCCAACCCGCATCAGGGTCAAATAATTTACCGTATACCGGCCGTGGTGCCCCTGGTTGCGTCCATGTCGTAAAAATCCGACCATCTGGTAGAGCTGTCATTCCCGGCTGGTCTAAAGCACCTTGGCTACCTATGTTAGTCCAAGTCGCCCCTCTATCTGTCGATTTGAAAACCGTTCCTGGTTCTCTTATCATGGCATAAACAGTATCTTCATTGCCAACTCCGATAGGGTTTACCAACGACGCTTCGTTGACCGTTACACCTGCTGAACTAGTAGCGAGAAACCGTTCATCTTGCCAATCCCAAACTCCTGGAGCTGTGCGTTTAGCTAAAATATTGACCGCTACTCCATAATTGCCATAGTAGTCTCCACCCCCATAAATCGGGATAAGTATCTGGTCGTCAGGGAAAACCGCAATATCACCACGCTTAGCATACCAACGATTTAAACTAGATGGTATCAAGATTGGCGCACTCCAAGTACTACCATTATCAGTGCTTTCCATAATATAAACTTTGGTCGGGCTCGGATTTTCATTACCGTATCTACGAGTAAAAAAGGTCATTAGAATAGTACCATCAGAAAGGATGGCAAAATTGGGGTCGCGAGCCTCTACAGCCAGACCATTCGAAGTAGTAATACCATATGAATTTAGTTTTGCTGAATCCATGATAGTCGTAGGGCTTGACCAAGTTGTGCCATTATTGGTACTTCTAAGCATTTTAATTCTACCTAACGGCGCAGAACCTGATGGGGCATGTAGGGTGTTTTCATAATATGCCAAAAGTAAGGTTCCATCTTGCGCTTTGACAATGTCAGGGAAAAACACATAATTACTTCCCGTCCCCGAAATAATTGTTTGCACTGTTAGGTTCCCAAGGGACGCTTTAACCGCTATGGGAAAAATTACTCCTAGCAAAACCAACGTAGCCACTCCTATTAAGATTTTTTTCAATTTCATCTTTCGCATCATTATTTCACCTCAAAAATAAAAATTTCATTTCTTCTTAATTCTTCTCAGATAAACAACAAGGGGATGCATTATAAGCATCCCACTTGCTAACTCTAACACTTATTTGAAAAATTATTGTCTATCGGTTCTTTTCCGTTTTCTTAAGATTACACTACTAATCACCACTGCCATTGAAATCGCTATGCCAGCTATCCAAATAGCCATATTGGTAACATCACCAGTTCTAGCTCGTGGCGTTCCTGGTGTTGGACCTCCTGGCTTTGATGGTGGTGTTGTTATCCTTGGTGGCAATGTCGATGGTGTCGGTGTTANTGATGGTGTTGGCGATATCGATGGCNTCGGTGTTACTGACGGTGTTGGTGTCACTGACGGTGTTGGTGTCACTGACGGTGTTGGTGTCACTGACGGTGTTGGTGTCGCCGATGGTGTCGGTGTTATTGATGGTGTCGGCGTTATTGATGGTATCAAGAAATTATCGCCTTTTGGATAAGCCCTTATATGATGGTTCCAAGCATTATGGTCATCATGCATCTCTGGTAAGTAGACCATAAATGGGTTCACATCGCCATACCCATCTTGGTGTGAATGAGTTATTAAATATGCCCCATGTTCTAAATTGGAAAATACAACTTCTTCATTGCCAACCTTAACTTCCACTTCTTCAAGTGGGTGACTTGGCAGATTATCCATAAATAATGCAATAGCAGCTCTAACCCCTTGAGTCGTTGTCAGTGCGTTTAAGTCCACTCCCAATCCCGTAAATGTACCAACTGTCTCAAATGTTAAATGTAGTTCATCAGTGATTTTTCCCACTTGATAAATTTGAAACTTTGCACCCGCCGTAGGAAAACCGAGTTGTTTAAGACCTACTGTAATACTACCTTTTACATCTAAATCATATTGTGACACGCCTGTTGCATATACACCCAAAGGAAATATCGTCAGAAGCATTATTATACTTAGTACAATGCTGAATACCCTTTTGCCTATTCTCACTTTAAACCCTCCTCACCTTTTCTTTCTAATAGCTCGTATTATCATTACAACTATAAATATCAGCGTAATAGATAATGAAATCAACAATATTTTTTGTTGCAATAACCAGCCCCATATCGACTGAATAATACTTTGCGTTACATCTCGCGCCTCTGGTTCGTATGGAATTCTTGTTCCTCTAACCAATAACCGATGTGAATTAATGCCATATGGTGTGCAGGTTAACAGTGTTACATAATCTTCCCCTGCCTCTATTTGAACATCTGATACTTCAGCTGGTAAAACCGTCTTGACTTGATTCACTTCATAAGCCAAGGTCTCGCCTAATACGTGAATTAAAAAGATATCTTTCTCTTTCATCTGATCTAAATCACTAAATAGCATGGCTGACGGCAAACCTCGATGAGCTGATATAACACTATGTGTGCCAATACCTCCTACTGGTAGGGAACTTCCTTGAATATGTCCAGCCATTCGCTGTAGGACTTTTTCTGATATGCCATGGGCAATTGGCAAATGAACATTAATGTTCTCTATCTCAATATATCCCATGACCCCATTGTCATTGATATTTAGGAGGCTTTCATATTCACTATCTGCTTCGCTAATCTCACCTGAAAAGGCATCTATAATTCCGCCTCCCATTACTCCAAGTTTTTCGTTATAAGCACGTGCTGCTAAAAGTGCATCTTCCAACTCTTGCGCCGAGGCGTTTTTAACCGCTTCGTCCTGGGCTCGAATAACTTGCCCCTCATGAAGACGATTATAAAGACTTGATATTCCTGGATAATTCAATATCCCCATGCCTATAAGTAATAATACATATGTAAATATCGTTAGGACTTTATTTTTCATTTGTCGTCTTTCGCTTTCTCACTCTAACAATAATTGAAGCAATTACGACACTAATATTTAATGCTAACAAATACTCACCGCGCCATAGTGATGGAGTTTTAATTTCCTGCGTTATTTCTTTTTCTTCCTCCACATATGGTACTCTGTGTCCTCTTACCAAAAGCCGATGACTATTGATTGCGTATGGCGTACATGTCACCAATGTCGCATATTCATGCTCTCTATCTATTAACAAATCTTCAATATCATGTGGTTCTGATATTTTAATCTGGTCAATTTCGTATGCTAATGTTTCTCCTAATATGTGAAGATAAAACTTTTCACCTTTTTCTAATTTATCTAAATCTGTAAACAATCTCGCTGATGGCAATCCTCGATGTGCCGATAAAACTGTATGTGTTCCTTTGCCACCTACGGGCAAAGAGGTATTTACTAAATGCCCAACCCCTTTTGAAAGAACGTCATTACTAGTCCCGTGATAAACCGGTATATAAATATCAATTGAAGGGACTTCAATGTAACCCATCACTCCGTCACCTCTAAGGTTTAATATACTCCTATACTCTTCCGTTCCCTCTACCATTGTTTGGGCGTCAAAAGGATCTGTCAAGACAACATTATTCATCAATCTTTGATTATATTCATTTGCTTTTTCTCGTTCTTCTTCTTGCTCTATCTCGGAAAGAGTCGCTACTTTTTCACGATACTCCTCAATTACTCCACCTTGAGATTTCTCTGCTAAATAATTACTCGCTGGGGGATATAACATAATAGCAATACCCATCAAGAACAGTATTATAATAATCGCCGTTGATGCTCTACTAGATAACACTATTTTCCCTTTTTCCTTACGCTTCAAGAGATACCTCACCTTTTTCATATGGTGATACAGGGGATTACCCCTGTATCACACTAATGTTATAAATTAATTACTTTTTAATTTCTTTTTCTTGCTGATTAGTAGTAATGCTGCTGCGATAAGCGCGATACCACCAATTGTAAAGATGTATGTTCCCATTCCACCTGTTGAAGGAAGGTCAAAACCTTTTTTATTGGCTACGATGAATTCAATCACACCATTAATGACATCGTGGTTTGATGTAATAGTTCCATCATGAACACTTCCGCCTGTTCCAGTTGCATGGTCGAATTTAGCTACTAATGTATCCGTCGCCAATGGTCCTTCACGAACAACACCTGGCATTTCTACATAAGTACCATTTGCAAATCCTGTCATATCGATTTCTTTAGCGCCTAAGTAATACTTCTTAGCTGAATCGTATTGGAAGTAATCTCCCGCTGGATTCGCAACAAAAGTTTCACCTACAAATTTAGCATGGATGTTGATAATAATTGGTTCTTTTAACAACGTGTATCCAGGTACCGTTTGAATTTCGACTAATTGGTACTGTCCTGCATTAAGACCTATAATCTCAGCCACACCATTAGCATCTACTTCAATTCTGTCATCCGCTGGATTTGGAGGTGTTGCTGCGTCATTCACAACAACGTATTGATTATTGCCAATATGTCTTACTGGAATTTTAACGCCGTTCAAATCTCTAAGTTCAAATGCAATTCCTGTAAATGGAGAGATATCCGCTGGCAATGTCACTCCTTCAAGTGTTTTAGTTACCTTCACTTTATAAGTGTAAACTACTGGTTCTGGAGTTTTTGGTTTTACTTTTTCAGTATCATCAGTTGATTCGTCTGTACCAGTCGTTTTTGAATACTCTAAAGTTACATAGTTAGGATTACCATCTGTGTAAATTTCAGCATCTTCATTAAGAATTGCATCGTATTCGATATATACTCTTCGAGCAATTCCAGCTGGGTCGCCTGGGTTAATACCTGGGAATGTAAGAGTAGCTGGTTTAAATTTAACCACAAATGTTGAATCGTCAACAACTGCTCCTGCAGCATGGTTAATTATTTGCATCTGCTCATCTGTATAAGCTGGAAGGTCAGTTGGGTCATCGAATAAATCATAGTGTGTACCCTCAACTAAAGCTACACGTCTTCCGTCACTCAATTCAGCATATACTCTATTAACTCCCGCATAAGTCAATCCTGGTGATAAGTAGTCACCAATTTTGTAAGTAAATAGGTTCAGAATTGATGCAGGTACGTCTGCATTAATAATATAAGGAACTGTATCGCCGATTTGGTAATCTTCACCCTTACTTGTAGTATGGTCTGCTGGGTTCATAGAATCATTACCATTATTATTGAGAATCCATTTGTCAACTTCAATCTCATCAAGCTCATTCTTTGGAATTGCTGTTACGTTATATAGCCAGTTATTTACATCCTTAGTTTCTTCATACTTTTCGGTAACTGCATTCCAGTCACTTGGGTCTACAGTCACGTTAGATGGCATTGAAATAAGGAATGGCACACATGGTCCTTTTACTAATGCTGGATAATCAGTTTCCACGAATAGGTATAACCCTACTGGAAGACCTGTTGCAACTGTTGTACCTGTCGTATCAGTTGGAGCCATTGCTGTTCCGTTACCCCCAGTAACAGGAGTATTATCCATAATCCATGTTCTCAAAGCCGCCTGAGAAGCTGTCGTGGTGAATAGGGCATTGATTCTGTTTTGAAGCGTTGATGCATAGAAATACCTATCAGCACCGCTATTAAGAGCAAAATCATGTCCTGTGGTACTCCATCCTAATAGGTTTAGAAAACCAGGATTTACATTCGTGTAGGCAACTACAACCTCTCCTGCGGGATTTTTGACTTGCGCAATATCACCTACTTTTAATTGGTAAAATATTACATCTTCAAGCCTCGTGTCAGGTTGGTCGCCATCGTCTCCTTTTATTTCCTTTATGATTGTAATTGAGCCTGTTGCGTCCATATCAATCGTTGGCGCAGCTCCTACAGTCATTGGCAGTGTTCCCACTGCTACTAGCATCGCTAAAAGCATTGCTAAAAATCTTTTTGAAATGTTCTTCTTCATTTCTTTCTTACCTCCTGTTTGTCTTTTTGTTTGTCGTTTTTTATATAAACACCTCTTTAGGGTCCTTATAACGGTTAGTTGGTTACTCTTTTTCTTTTCTTTCTAGTAAAACAATACGTGCTTAGCAAGCCTAGCCAAAAAATGCCAATAATATAGAACCAATAAACTCCGATGCCACCACTATTTGGAATATCAAAGTTTTGACCATTTTGAATTGTATAAGTCAGGTGATAGTAATATCCACCAGCTTTTGCTCCATCAATATGTGGCATAGTGCCCGTAGTACCGGCAAACTCAGGATCATCGACATGGTATGGTATAGTTATCTTGATTGGTTCTTTAAGTAATTGGTGACCGTTAGCCGTCTTTACTTCGGTCAAAATATACCATCCTGCTTTGAGGTCTTCAACAACGGCCTTACCCGTACTGTCAACGATGATATTCCTAACATCACCACCTGCTTTTATAGTCCCATCTTTATTAGTCTCTTCCAGTTTAAATTCGACATCACTTAACGCATTGCCGTCTTCATCTTTCTTTATTATCATGATACGTCCCAGCAACTTATTAGTTACGGTAATGCCTAAATCCCCATCTCCTCTGGTCGACACTGGTCTATAGACAACCTCGAATTTAATCTTATGCTCATCTGGAAGTCCCGGTCTGTAAGTAACTCCTATCTCTTCTACTGAGTATTCAATCTCGACACCATCTGAGTCATAGACTGGTAAATCAGTGAATTTACCTTCCCAAGTCGTCCATGCGTCCTTGGTAACGACAAGTATCCTACCCGGAACTGCTATGCCATTGGCATATAGCTGGAACGTTACTGATGTGAAAATCTGATCGCCCATGGATAATGCATTTCCTTGCTCATCACTCCATGCTTTCGACACCACAAGGTCAATAAGTTCTTCTAATTCTTCTACTACTTCTTCATTGGTACGGACTATCTCAACCACATTAGAACTTGATGCTGTAATAACCACCGTATGCACTGTCGGGTCTAAAATGTAGCCATCTGGTGCCTTAACCTCTTGAACGTGGTATGTTCCTGGTGTCACTCTAGGGAAGGTAATCTTTCCCGCACCGTTAGTCGTAAATACATGTGCTTGAGCCTCGGGACCCCAAACTGCATCGCCAGAGCCATTAATACAATATTGATTGCTGGAATTCATTAAAATATACTCTGCACCTTCCAAAAGAATGCTTGCATTACCAGCGTCAACTTTTTTAAGCTCTAGTATTTTAAGTATTTCTTTATTCGTCAAAGTACGCTTGACTACTTCCGCAGAACCCACAGTTATCGTGTGTATTGTACTATCTATCACATATCCTGCCGGCTCAATCACCTCTATTAACTCATAAGTTCCTGGTGCTAATCCTGAAAATCTAATTATCCCATTGCTATCTGTGAAAAGCGTATTCACTCCACCGCTAAATATTGCATCGCCATTACCATCTACACCCCAGTAAACACCAGTTCTAGTCCCTGACTCTATTCGCCATAACTGGAAGCCAGCATCTTGAAGCGTTTTACTTTGGTCATTCTCATCTACTTTTAGTATCTCTATTTCACCACGTCCAGGATTTTCCTCATTAGTACGGGTTATCCCTATTATGTTAGGACTTGATGCCGTAACAACAACTGTATGCTCTGTCGGATCTAGAATGTAGCCATCTGGCGCCTTAACCTCTTTGACACGATATGTTCCTGGTGGCACTCTAGGGAAGGTAATCTTACCCGCGGCATTAGTTGTGAACTTATGCGCCGCACCTTCAGAACCCCACGTTGCATTGCCCGAGCCATTAGTACAATATTGGTTGCTAGAATTTATTAAAACATATTCTGCGCCTGCTAAAAACTGACTCGAATTATTAGCATTAACTTTTGTAAGTTCTAATGTTTTAAGTATCGGCATATTCGTCAAAGTACGCTTGACTATTTCTGCAGAACCCACAGTTATCGTGTGTATTGTAGTATCTCTCACATATCCTGTCGGCTCAATCACCTCTATTAACTCATAAGTTCCTGGTGCTAATCCTAAAAATTTAATTATCCCATTGCTATCTGTGAAAAGCGTATTCGCTCCACCACTAAATATTGCATCGCCATTACCATTTACACCCCAGTAAACACCGGTTCTGATTCCTGACTCTATTCGCCATAACTGGAAGCCAGCTCCTTGAAGCGTTTTAGTCTGGTCAATTTCATCGACTTTTAATACCTCTAGTTCACCACGTCCAGGTAGCGGTGTTGGCTCTGGGTAAGTAATAGTCTGATTTGCATCATGACGATCCTTATGCTCTGCCACTGCAGGATTATTAACGCTGGTTACATGCAAAGCTTGATAAACAACAATCGCACCTCCCGCTAATGCGGTAGTATTAACATTGTTAAATGTCATCTCAATTTGATGTGTTGTCTGATTGCTCCCTGTTGTGAAGCCCATCTCAACTTGTATTCCTGGTATAATCTGGTTTGTTATCGTATTGAATAGGGTTCCTCTAACTGCATAATATGTATTAGGTGCTAAGCCCGTAAGTGTAACAGTATCTACAATCCTTTGGTTTGTTCCCACTGTTCCGGTATGATTACCAGTCACAAAATCTCGTGCTTTGGTTACAATTTTAGGATAGTAAATCGCCTGTTCTCTATCAGAAGCATCCATATGAGCAGCTACCCGGGGGTTATGAATACTGCCTTCAAACAATTCTTGATAAACTATAATGGTGTTCCCAGCAAGTCCTCTAGTGTCAAGATTCGAGAATGTCATCGTGTGTACATGCGATGTCTGACCGGCTCCTGTTGTGAATCCTTGCTCAACACGTATTTCCGTCCCACCAGTTCCCGTTACAAATTGTCCTGTGGTTCCATTGTACAAACGTCCTCTAAGAGCATAATATGTGTTTGGTTTTAAACCAGTAAGCGTAACGGTATCTATGATTGACTCATTTGTTCCAATTGTGCCCGCATGATTGCTAGTCTTAGAGTCTCTAGCTTTAGTTACAATATTCGGTGGCGTCGGCAATGGTGTCGGCGTTGCCGTTGGATTTATTCGTATGTTTATGCTCAACTCATCGCGACGGTTCAACAGCGCTAATTCTTGATTCCCTCCTGGCCTAGTCATCCCGTCGCCGCCTAGATTGTCAACAAAATGGGCACTCCCCGTAGCCTTCAATCTTATTCTAAGTGTAAAACTAACTGCTGTACTGTACTGTATAGAAAGAACGTTTCCACTAATACCAAGTGCCTGAATCCCTCCTGTTGGCCAACTGCCTGGTACAAGCTCATAATGACTTAGGATTCCTCTTGTGTCCGTAAGATCTGCTCTTTGACCTGGGTTCAGGGTTAAAACTCCTGTACTTGGATTGTAGTTAGTACCAGTAAGATTAGGTCCTTGAATAAAGGTGTTAATCCTTCCGTCCATATAGCTCCTGAAACTCTCGTATTGCGCATTACTTATACTATAAGTCCCCGAACCACTCTCGATAGAAGTCGGTCTAAAGTACGACCTGTTTCTTGAAAAATCATGTGTGGTTTGCCCATAATAAGTATAATGTAGCAAATTCCATATATAAAATTGAGTCAAATAGTACTTAACCGCTTCTCGCCCTTCTGCCGTAGGCATAGCTCCACCATAATTTTGCGGATTTGTATCATATCCAATATATTTCGCCAATACCAGCCTATCACTCAAGTCTTTAGCAAATGCTTGTCTCTGCGCCAAAGTCATACCGTTAACCACACCCGGATTATCTGGTTGTATTGTAAATGTCCGGTCTAAAGTTTCTGGCCTAATCCACAAGTTCTGGCCCGATTGAGCCCAGCCATCATAATCCATACAAAAAGCAATTTCACCATTAATCGTAAATATATCAGCATTCATAGTATGTGATGTACTGACAAGGTCTGTCCCACTAGGAGTTGTTGCCGTCCCTCTATAGTATGCCAAACGAACAGGCAAAGTATTCCTTATGCCAAGAGTAGCATTCTGGAAAGTTGTAGCTCCTCCTTCAAGTGGTGCTTCTTCATCCGCACCTTCTAACCCGTCCGCTTGCCGCTCTTCTTCTTCCCCTTCTTCTAGCGGAGCTATAATCAGACCATTACTTGGTTGCTGCTCTGCCGGTGTCGGTATCGGCGTTAGCGATGGTGTCAACGACGGCGTTGGTGTCAATGCCGACTCTGGTGCATAGTCTAAATAAGGGTTAAGACTAGTGCTCGGACTAGGGCTAGGGCTAGGACTAGGGCTAATCGTAGCCATTATCTCGTCAACAAAGTCCTCTAACCATGCATCATCATCTACTGGATTAGTTTCTAACGCATCTACAGCATCTTCTACTGATGCTTTAACAACTAAATCATTCAATAAGTCTGGTCTATTGCCCAGTATTAGCGTAGTCATCAGTACAACCGCCATTATTTTTCTTATATATTTATTACTTTTCATGCTCTGTCGTACCCCCACAAATCTAATTCTTTTGAATACTTTTATTGCCTGATATAACCTACTATCTCTGTTTGCGATTTAGCCAAATATTTTTCCTAATAGCTTAATCCCTGCAAATATTTCAATAAATTATTGTTTTAGATTGCATTTTCACTTGTTTGAAGACATAAATCGAAAGCAAACAAGCACATTGTCATTGGTTACTATAGTTTATCATTTATTAAACTAAAAGTAAATCTTTTTTTAACTTTAATTTATTTTTTATTATAATAAAACAAAAAAAACCGAGGAAAGAATTTTTCCTCGGTCAAAAAATACACTAAATTTTATTGTCTAATTGTATAAAATAGACTCTCTTGCTTTACGCCCTTTAGCCATTGCTCGTGCTGCACTATAGGCGGCTACTTTCTTATAATCATTATTCCATCGATTAGTTTGGATTGTATCAAAGATTATTGCACCTGTATGGCGACAAAATCTATCCATTTGCTCGAGGCACGAAAGCCCGCCATTCCCTGAGCCACCTGGAGATGCAACAAGCAAAACTTGTTTGCCTGTTAGAATACCGTCTTCTCCAAACTCACATCTACGCAACCTATCAAGGAAACACTTCAAACCCTCAGCCATCTCACCCCAATATACTGGCGTAACCAGACAAATCTGGTCTGCCTCTTCTATCATTTTTTTAGCAACATCAAAACCATCTTCGCCAAATGCACAGCGATGTTGCTCAAGACAGATTCCCCAGCCATCACCACAAACACGACAACGTTCTAGTTTATCAACAGCCAAAACCTTAACATTGGCACCACCATTTCTGGCTCCCTCCCTCACTTGCTCTGTAATCATATGACATAGTCCATCATTTTTGGGATTTCCTGTAATGATTAAATAGTTCATAAAAGCTCCTCCTCATCATAATAATACTTCTCTTTCTCGCCTCCAGTAAATCCTGAAATTGCCTGCAAAAACTCTGCCCCGTACTTCTGGTATTTATGTTCGCCAACTCCAGAAACCTCTAGCATTTCCTCTTTACTAAGGGGTAACTTAATGCACATATCCACCAATGTCTTGTCCGAAAAAATAATGTATGGTGGCATTCCTTCTGCTTTTGCTAGCTTTGTACGAATAGTTCGCAAATTATCAAATAATTGAAACCCTTTTGACGTAAGTGAATTAGTTCGGCGCGTTTTCCTAGCTTTTTTACTGGTTTTTTCTTGCGTTACTACAGTATCTTCTTTGGCTAACTTCATCATAACTGCTTCTTGATTATTTATCAATTCTCTTCCTGAATAATTAACTCGCAACAATCCATATTTGTCATTAGTTTGAACCAAATATCCCGTTAATAGCAACTTATTGATTATCTGCTTTAGTCGCACATCGCTAATATCTGCAAGTTTACCATACTGTCTATTGTCCAACATACCATATGCTTTTAGTTTGGCTTGCTTCATGCCCCTTAGTGTACCAACAATCACGTTAATGCCATATCGCCCATTACACTGCATAATACACGCCACAATCTCTTTACTAATATCAGTAATATCAATTTCTTCAAACTGCGTATTACAATTAGAACAGTTATCGCAACAATTAACCGTTTTTTCACCAAAATATCGTAATATATATTCTCGCAGACAATCCCTCGTAAAACAGAAAAATGTCATTTTCCTTAAGCGCTCTTCGTCACGTTCACGAATTAGTTTCGCCGCATCCACTGGCAACTCGTCATTTTCACTGCCTTTTTCAATCATGAACTGATTTACTGCCACGTCTTTTGGGGCATACAACAGAATACACTCTGCCGGTTCGCCGTCACGACCCGCACGGCCTGCTTCTTGATAGTAGCTCTCCATATTTTTAGGCATATTACAATGAATTACGTAGCGAACATTTGATTTGTCAATCCCCATCCCGAACGCATTTGTTGCTACTATAATAGGCTTTACATCATAAATAAAATCCTCTTGATTATCACGTCGCTCTTTATCTCCAAGACCTGCATGGTACCTCGTTGCTAGTAGTCCTTTTTGTTTTAACAGTGCACATAGCTCATCAACACCTTTTCTAGTTGCACAATAAACTATACCACTTTCTTCGCTGTGTCTTTCGATATAGTCTAATATCCACGCCTCTTTATCTTTGGGTGTGCGTACTTCGTAATATAAATTCTTTCTATCAAATCCCGCAATCAATACCTGCGGATTATTCTGTCTTAAAATACAAGAAATATCTTCCACAACTTCCTTGGTTGCTGTCGCTGTAAAAGCGCTGACAATCGGCCTTACTAGTAACTTTTCTATAAAACGTGTGATTTTCAAATAGCTTGGCCTAAAATCTTGTCCCCACTGAGATATACAATGTGCTTCATCTATCGCCACCATTGATATTGATACACTCATGGCAAAATCAATGAATTCTTCAGTTTCTAAACGTTCTGGTGCAACATAAATAATTTTATACTGCCCATTCTTAGCATTATTCAAAGCCATCCTATTTTGGTTGGCGGTCAAGGAACTATTAATATATGCTGCATGAATGCCTGCTTGATTTAGCGAATATACCTGATCTTTCATTAATGATATTAGTGGTGAGATGACTAAAGTTATTCCATCAAAACACAATGCGGGGATTTGATATATAATCGATTTCCCTGCACTTGTTGGTAAAATCCCTAACACATCTCGCCCGCTTAGAATATCAGTGATTAATTCCTCCTGTCCTTCGCGGAAATAATCATAGCCAAAATATTTTTTTAAGAACTCTTTTGCTTGAGCTAAATTAGCTTCATTGTTGCCACTTGATTGCATCTGCGTTTATCCTTCCGATGATTTTTCTTAATCATTACCTTCTGTTTAATTACTTTTGATTGTAAGATTATTCTATCATCTTTATAAACATATGCCAATATCTACTTTGCAAGATTTCTTCTTATTTTATAGCTTTATTTATTCACTTTTCACATATTTCCTCAATCCTAACGTCGCAAAAATCACTAGCGCAGACCCCACAATCGACCATATTCCACCAAACAAAAACCCCTGCTCATACCCCATCTTCTCCAATGAAAACACATGACTAACATTTCTACATACGTTATCAAACCACATCGACCAATAATCAAAATCTGACAATTTTGCCGGTATCATTTCAATTGGAATACTAATTTGACTAGCCAATAATATCGCCACAAGCACTATGTATCCTGCCAAAACTACCTTAGGTGGTAGTTTGATGTCTTGTAAAAATTCCATTTTGGTTGGAATACTGACTTTCATCGGCAATGTTTTGCGGATAATGCCCCATGGTAGCATAGCTAGCACTCCTGTCGCTAGCAACAATACACCTTTTACCATTCCGATAAATTCTAGCCACTGTAGCACGACGCCTGAAAGTCCGTGACGCATAGCGAATTCTTGCAATGTATCTCCTGCTAACTCGTTTCCATATCTTTGTACGCGCACTTGAGCAAATATATCTTCCTGGTCTTTGCTAAGGCGAATAAGTTCTTTATCGGCGCTGTGATAAACACCTCTTACGATATAGATATCTTCTTCTAGGGTGATATGATTGCCTTTTACTTTGGTACTTTTAAACACCTCCGCAGCTAATGCGGTGGAAATTAAGCACCCTTCTTCGTCATCCGCACTTAACGCACCCATCCCTTGTATTAACAGCCTTGCATCACCGCATATTGTAAATACTTTAGCACCAATTTCTGCTGCCATATTTTTCTTGAAAAATACCGCCTGCACTTTTTTTGTTTGTTCAGCTTCTTGCCGAAGCATCTCTTTTGCTTTTGCTTGCGAAATACCTTGTTCTAGATACATAGTTGCCCGATTTGTTGCTGTATCAAGTCGCCGATACAAAATGATGGACACGGCTAAAGATAGACATAGAAATCCCCCTAGGATTACGACTTTTTTCATGACTCCTCCATCCTTACGCGGATACCATCTTGCAATTCTTTGTTCGCAGATATTACTATTTCTTGATTGGTGCTTAAGTTATCTATTGCTACATAGGTCTCATTTTTATCTAAGACATCAACCTTATGTTTTCTCACAACTGTCGACTCTCCTAATATAGTATTTTCGACTTCCAGAATATATACAAAATATTCTTTGTCCTCTTCGACAAGAGCCGCGATAGGCAAACATATCGGGTATTGCTTCGACCCTTGAACTGCTAGCATCTCTGCACTTTCACCAATATAAAATTGCGCTGCTGTAACGGGAATTGTCACTCGCATCGTTTCAGCATCATTTTCTGTTGCAATGATGCTTTCAATCTCTAATTTTTCTACCGCTTTTCCTCCACTAGTTGGCGATAAAGTCACCGCTTGTCCAATTGATAGATATTTATTCTGTTCCTTAGTCACATCTACGACAAAACGGTACCCTCTTGATGTATCTGCCAATAGCGCAATTGCCGTATCACCTGTTGTTTCACCCGTTCCAACAAAGAGGTTCGTCACCACTCCGTCTAAGGTTGCCACAACAAGCCCCTTGTTCTGCTTTAACTCCTCTAATTTTTCGATATCCTTATCAATTTCTTCTTCATCCACCTGTAGATTTTCTATCGTACTTTGCGTAGCCTCCCCTGCTTGTGCCGACTCTATCGCTTGCTCTGCTCCCAAAATCGTTGCCTCACGAGAAATATATGCTTGTTCTAGCGCATCCCTTTTGGCAATCGCATCTGCCTTAAGCGCATTTAACTCTTCTTGGCTTACATCATTAGCACTTACATATTTCTGGTTCGCGGTGTCAAAGGCTTCTTCTGCTTGTCGCACTTGGGCATTGGCACCACCTACTGATTGATTATAAGAGTCTTGTGCTTGTCTGATTGCTCGTGTTTTATTGTCAGCATTTACTTTCTTTTGACTTTCTTCGTCAGCTTTTTGTAGATGTATTTTCTTTAACTCATTTTGTTTTGCTGTCAGTTTCTTTTCCAACACATCAAGGTCCAACTCAAATAAAATATCACCTGCTGCCACCGCATCACCCATATTTACATGTATTTTCTTGACAATCATACCAGCGATTGTATGAACTCCCTCTTCGGCATTTTTCTCAACTTGGCCAACACTTCGCACTGTATGAGCAATATAATCTGCCGTTGGTGTTTCCACCGATACTCTCGCAATGCTGAAACCATTTACTACGCGCCCGATGATTGTACAGGCCATCATAATGATTACGAAGTATATAAGTACTTTCTTTTTCATTTTCTACTCCTTCACTGCACTTGCCATAATTCCTTGTTCTAAATAATCTTGTCCATACCAAAACACTAGCAAGGATGGTATCATCGCTATTACAGATACGGCAAATGCGACGTTCACTTTATCTATAGCAATATTGGGTAAATATAAGGATAATGGCCATAAGGCCTTCGTCTTTAAAAATGTTAGCGGTTGCTCAATCAAATTCCAATACTCTAAAAAGGTTAGCACGATAACCGAGATGATGCCTGGCAAACCTAAGGGTACTCCAATTATTAGAAATATTCTTACTTCGCCTGCCCCATCAATTCTTGCCGACTCTAATACTGACTCGGGAATTCCCTCAAAGAAGCGATACATCATAAATACGGGAAATGTCGAGAAAACACCCGGTATAATAACCGCAGCAAATGTATCTAAAAGCTTCCATGCATCTATTAGTAGATATTGCGGCAACATCGTTACTTGAAAAGGCATCATCATTAAAACCATATATACCCAAAATAATAACTTTCTGCCAGAGAATTTACCTCTAGCAAACCCCCACGCTGCCGGAACAGCTATCAATAGTTGCCCCACAATAACCCCTAGGACAACTTTAACGGAGTTCCAAAACATAACAAAAAATTCTGGTGTATCAAGTAATACTTCAACATATGCTCGTAGCGTTGGATAAGAGGGAATCATCTGCCATTTAACAAACCCCTCTTGCCCCGTTCGCAGTGCTTGCAGATTTTGTTGCAACTCATAGCTTCCTGTAAATGAACCAGTCAATAAAAAAATTACGGGCGCACATACTAATATAGCAAAAACACTTAAAAAGATAAGGCTAGCTCGCTTTCTCATATCGAGTCCTCCGCTTTCCATACCTGACGCAAGATAAACATTACCACAAATATTGCCAAGGCATTGACAACCGCTGAAGCCGCCATCTTATCCAGTGCTAAATCCCGAAACCAGTTATTCATCAAATGTTGCATCATATAAATACTATCATGCGGATAATTGCCCGCCACTAAATATATTTCACGAAATACTTTAAATGAATTCAACAGCGAAAGTATCGCTATCACATACATAGATGGGAAAAGATTAGGGATTGTGATATAAAAAAAGCATTTCCAACGTCCTGCCCCATCTACTCTTGCCGCTTCATAAAAACTTGACGGTATACACGCCATGCCCGCAAGCCATAAAACAATATTGTAACCTAAATTCTTCCATAAATAACTGCCAACTAGTATCCAAAAAGCTGATGATGTATTCATCCAATCCACCGCTTCTTTGCCAAATATGTTTAAAAATCCATTTAACATCCCATTGTGCTGAAAAAATACATTCCAAACAAGTACTATCGAGGCTACCGGTATTGCCATCGGTAAAAGAAATGCACTCTTTATTCCCTGCACCCACTTCGTTTGTCTGAAAATGAAGGTGGCAATAAAGAGTGATAATACAAATAATACTGGAATGCAAATCCCTGTAAATTTTAATGTGTTTTGAATTGCTAATTTATAGGCATCGTTTTGAAATATTACTTTGTAATTGCCAAATCCCATCCATTTGTTATTCACCGCACTTAGAAAAGAGCGGCGAATAACATCTAAGAATGGAAATAATACAAACGCAATCACACCAACAAGACTTGGTATTATAAAGAATACTCCCTGCCATTTTTTATGATAAGACTTCATGGTACCCTCATGTTTTATTCAGCTAAGTATAGCGAAACTTTTTGGTCAATTCCTTGCGTTGCTTCTTCAAGAGTCATACGGCCTTCAACATACCCCATCAATTGTTCCATAATGATTTCTTGCACAATACGATTTGAATAACCAAGTTTAGCATCGCCTAAGATATCATTTTCAAAATTTTCTATAGTGGCTTTTTCTGGTTGTGTAACTGTTAGCTCAACCGTAGTCATAACCCCATCTTCACCTTGTGTTCCGATAGCAAAAACTGTCTCTTGAACTTCTTCATATAGCATTTCGTTAAGTGCTGTTTTATTGACTGGAAAACCCATTCCTTGGCCACTTTTTTGCCCTTCTTTAGATAGACAAAAAGCTACAAATTCTTTTGCTTCTTCAAGTCGTTCACTTTTGCTATTAATACCTAATACGGTATTAGTCAATAACAGTCTATCGCCTGCATCGTTTGTTATTAAGCTATGTTTTATATTTTCTTTTTTGTCCATTTCTAAAACTATCGCCAAATCACTCATTGAACGTATCTCTCCGCGTCCAATTATCCTAGGAGCAGACAATAAATCCAGCGCTACTTCCATCGCACTATACCCTTCTGCCATTGCCATCCCAATTACTGTTGTTGATAAACCTTCCATATCACCTACTTCGTGTTCCCTGGCACGATTATCATCGGCAATTACTTTTGCTTTGTCTAAAAAGTTTTGCATTTTTGCTTTTTCTAACTCACCGTCAGCCGTAATAAAATTATTCACATTTATGCGATAGAGATAGTTCATCAGTTCTTCTACGAGCATACCACTTAGGGTATTAGCGTTTGGATTTTCTTTCTTTATTTCACTTAAGACTTCACTTAGCGTATCAATATCTTTTATCTGGTCTATATATTCCTCGGCTCCTTGTATATATGGCACGCTAAATCTGCTAGCAATCGCATAATCATTCTTAATACTTTCTAATAGTCCGTCTTCGCTATCTATTTTATTTGCAATATCACTAATGTCTTCTAGTATCCCTCTTTCGATATAAGAGTCTGTTGGCATTCCATCTAGGAGTAAAATATCTGGCCCATTGCCTGCCATGATTTCAGTATTTAGTGTGCTTAAAGCATCTGATACGGTAATTCCTTCTTCGCCAGTCATCCCTACTTGCAGTGAAACCATCACATCGGGATTGACTTTTTGATACATGGCAATCGCTTGTCTTATTTCTCGATTGTCAGCCAAAGCATATATACTAAGTTCCTTTTCTGGCACTGTCTTTGCCTCCGCTGAATATGTGTAGTGATATAACACCCCTTCACCATTAGGATTATCTGCACTAACTACGAAAGAATTATCTTCTAAAGCAAGCATCTTATGGATTGCTGTACTCGGCATGCTAAATGATGCCAAATTGCCATCTACCACTTGCTCTAAAACCGTTCCGTCTTCACTTTGACGATAAATGCCAGTGTTATCCACCACGTATATCGCATCTGCTTCACCTGCCTTGGCCGCTATTGCAAGACCACTTTGCATATACATCACATCAGTGCTACTAGCATCACTAACGACTTTTTCTAATAAGGCTTTTGCTATTTCCTTACTATCACCTGAACCCATGTCATAGCGTTTTAGTCCCATTCCTGTTTCGATATATACATCGCCATTTGCCATGCCGAAACCACTAATATATTCTTCTTCGCCTATTTGATATTCCTGCAAAATTTCGCCACTTTCTACATCAATTTGATAGAGATGGCCCATTAAAGTCTGAGCCAATAATTCTTTGTTGGCACCAACTTTAACTCCCCAAATCGCATCTTGCATATCACCTTGCATGCCATTTTCTTCTATTATAAATTGACCGCTTGTGTCATCTTCGCTTACTCTTGCACTAGCAATAGTTCCTTCCTGATTAATTATAGCCTCACCGTCTATCACATCAGAACCTTCACCACCTATTAGTTCCTCAAGCGTTTCACTATCTATTACACCATCTAAAATCTCACTATCTATTACACCATCTAAAATCTCACTATCTATCACATCCTCCGGCATTTCGCTATCCACTAATTCCTCAGCACTTTCACTATCTGTTACATTCTCAGCATCCTCATTGCCCGCTTCGATAACAACGCTCTGACCTTTAGTTACTCCTTCGCTTAATTGCGTTTCTGGTAAATCGATTTGAATTTCGGACTTATCACCATTTGCCTCAACTCGCCAATATTGCCCGCCCATCGTTGAAGCTGATACATCCGTTGAATAGACAATACACATCAATGTTTTATCACCAAATATTGCTGCATTTGCCACATATTCGCTTTTAGCAGCATCAAGTGGTACGTCATATGAGCGTTCCCATGTTGCTCCTGCATCATTGCTATTCCACAACGTCATTATTTCTTCCGAATTGCTTAAAAGCGCACCGATACTACCATCGTCTAAGCCTTGTATATCCAGTATTCGCCCTTCTTCTGGCAAAACAATCTCATTTTCTATATATCTTCCTGTTGCCCCTGACCCATTTTGTGTATCACCTTGTGCACTACCTGTATTATTTCCACATGCACTAAGTATTGAAATCATCAAAAATGCTACTAATGTTAATGCTATTACCCTTTTCATTTTCATTATTCTCTCCTCCGTATTTGTATTACTATTAAAATGAAATTAACGACAAACTAAATTTGTTCAATCGTTTCATGGCTCATGATAGCACCCGTTTCTCTAATCATTCTCTAAAATTATAGATTTTTGTGAAATAATTGTGAATTAAGAAATTCTTTAGAGGTATATTAGAGTTATCTTTGGTATACTAAACGTAACTCAATTACACCAAACACAGTAAGGAGCCTACATGCGCATACTAATTATCGAAGATGACATGCAACTTTGTGAGTCTTTAATCTATCAGTTAAAACAAGAGCAAATCACCGCTGATGCTGTTCATGATGGCGAGTCAGGATTTTCTTATGCATCTTCTAATTCTTATGACCTCATTTTGCTGGACCGTATGCTACCTTACCTTGATGGAATAAGCGTTCTTTCTAAGCTTCGGCAAGCCAAAATGCAAACACCAATTATTTTGCTAACAGCTCTTGGTTCGGTCAAAGACCGTGTTCTTGGTCTGCAATCTGGTGCTGATGATTATATTGTGAAGCCGTTTGCTTTTGAGGAATTGTTAGCTCGCATATATTGCATTTTACGCCGTCCAGTTGATTTAGTGAATGAACAACAACTTGAATTTGGCGATATTTCTTACTCCATAACGCAACACCAATTGACTTGTCACGAGTCATCTTGCACCTTGTCAAAACGCGAAGGGGATTTATTCGAACTTTTCTTACAAAACCCTAATCAGACATTGCCAAGAGCTACTATTATTGACCGCGTTTGGGGACTTGATAACAGTATTGAAGATGGCAATCTTGATAATTATATTCATTTTATACGTCGTCGTTTATCACAAGTAAAAAGTCGTTTAACGCTAAGAACCATCCGCAACATTGGCTACACTTTGGAGGACGCTCATGATTAGAAAACTTCATTTTCAATTAACTATCTTTGCGACCATTGTTACTACCTGTATCCTCATTATTGTTTCTGCTATTTCTTTGAGAATTAGTGAGGAGCATATGCGTAATGCCGATGAACACCCACTACAAAATAATTTTTCTGCTATCTTATACTACTTAGAAGAGCAGACAATTATTTCTCATAAATGGCTTGCAACTACCGAAGCCAATTATAATTTCTATATTAAATTAGATGATAACGGACAAGAATTATTATTTGACTCGCTGGGGGAAAATGCAACTAAAGCCCATGTTTTTGATAAAGCAAGGGCAATTGCTAAAGAAACTTATAATTTTTCATTAATCCCGATAAATAGCAATGCTACCTTAAGTAGCTCTATTTCTTTCCCTTTTTCTACCGAACATGAAAACTATCATGCTTTCATCGCCATTATCCCTAAACCTAATGGTTACTTGAATGCAATAGTTATTCATTCCTATGCTTTTATTGAACGGCAAATTTCACAGCAACGTACTGCTTTTGGTATTGCTATCGCTGGTTCTTTTGTCTTGCTTGCTATTTTCTTTTATTTTCTGATTGGATTTTTGCTAAAACCAATCAAAAAAAGTCGTGAGGAACAGACACGTTTTATCGCCTCTGCTTCTCACGAACTGCGTTCGCCTCTTACGGTTATACTATCTTCGCTATCTGCAATGGAGCACGCCGATGATAAGCAACGTACCCATTTTTCTCATACCATCAAATCAGAGAGTGAGCGCATGGCACTGCTGATAGATGATTTACTCACCCTTTCTAGCGCTGATAGCGTGACGTGGGACATGAATTTTGCACCCGTCGAACTTGATACGCTATTATTGCGTAACTACGAGAAATTCGAACCTTTAGCACAGTCAAAACAACGGACATTCGAGGTGTCATTGCCTAATGATAACCTCCCTGCCTGCTTGTGTGACGAATTACGAATAACGCAACTACTCATTATCTTAACCGATAATGCCTTTAGCTATACCAATGAAAACGATAATATCTCCTTGAGCCTACAGTATAAGAATAATCACTTTTATATAGAAGTTTCTGATACTGGAATTGGCATCACCGCTGATGATAAGGCCTATATATTTGAACGTTTTTATCGTTCTGATAAATCTCGTAAGGATAAGTCTCATTTTGGACTTGGTTTATCCATCGCCAAAGAAATTGTTGACCTTCACAACGGAAGTATTGGCGTTTATGATAACGCTGGCGGTGGCAGTACTTTTCGGGTTAAGTTACCAGCCATCTAGTTCCTTAAACATCCAAGAGGAACTACCCAAATCCCATTTTCTAGACGAAACACGTATTCAGTCCCTGTTAAAACCATCATAAATGAAGGCTCACCCATCTGCTCAACATCAATACTTTTTTTGAATTTAAGTAGATTTTCTGCCGCTTCTTCAATCATTCCAGCTCCTAATTTGACTTCTACTGCACCCCAACGACCGTCTGCTAATTGAATGATTGCATCAACCTCTAAGCCTGCTTTATCACGATAGTGGAATACTTGCCCATCAATACTATCTGCATATATTCGAAGATCTCTGATACATAATGACTCAAATAGCAACCCAAAAGTCTCAAAATCTGCCAAAAGTTTTTTAGGCGTTGCTCGTAGCGCAGATGTAGCAATAGATGGATCGACAAAATGTCTCTTAGCGGTTGTTCTAAGAGCTCTTTTTGAACGTAATTTAGGATTCCAAGCTGGCAAATCTTCTATTACAAAGATTAATTTCAGAGCCGAAATATATTGCTCTACTGTATTTTGTGACAAGGATTCATCATTCGTTTTTAAATCATTTAAAATGGTTGCCACTCTCGCCTCTGTTGAAATATGCCTAGACAAAGAACGCATAAGCAGTTCTACTCTTCCGGGATTTTTATTCACTCCATCTGCATTAGAAATATCTTCATTAATGATTGCTTCCAAATAATCGTTAGCTATAGTCAAAGCAACTCTTTCGTTATTTTCACCAGCAACCGAAGGCCAGCCACCTCTGGCTAGCAAAAAAGCGTACTTTTCTATTGTAATCTTCGACTTTCCCTGCATTTCTACTTCTTTATTAAACAGTGCTTCTAATGATATCTCTCCTGACGAGTCTCCCGATTCAAATAAAGACATTGTTCTCATATGCATTCTTGCAATTCTACCAGTGCCTGTATGCATATCCTCTGTACGAGTTGGTATAACCGAACCCGTTAGAATAAATTGCCCTTTTAAACGTCTTTTGTCGACCGCAAATCTGACAGCATTCCATAATTCAGGAGCGACTTGCCATTCATCAAGTAATCTTGGCGCTTCACCCTCAAGCAATATTGACGGTTTTGTCTTCGCCATTAGAATATTTTCATGCGAAGTATCCGGGTCTTGCATGTACAAAACACTATTCGCCGCCTCTTCAGCCGTACTGGTTTTCCCACACCATTTCGGTCCCTCAATAAGTACTGCCCCCTTGGCTCGCAAAAGAACTTTCAGTTTTTCGTCGCTAATTCGCTTTAAATATGCTTGTCCCATTGTTATCACCTCTTCTATGATTATATCTCATAATTTCATGATTTTCAAGGACAACTATGAACTTTGGCACCTTTTTACTATGAACTTTGGCACCTTTTTACTATGAACTTTGGCACCTTTTGCGTCTCCTATTCATGGGTCTATTCTATACCTAAATATGTGATTTTATTTCTAAGCCCTACCATTACTGCCACAAACCCTAATCTTTTCTTTAACCAAGGCTTTAACTTCCGCCTTGCCCGCGACACCATACTTTTTCGGGTCATAAACTTTTTCGTCTGTTGACAAAATACTACGCACACCTTTTGTATACGCCACACGAAGTTCCGTCGCATAATTAACTTTACAAATACCTAGTCCGATTGAACGCTTAACTGCCTCGTCGGGAACTCCTGATGCTCCATGTAATACTAGCGGAATGTCTACTACTTCAGCAATTTCCACCAATCGTTCAAAATCCAATTTTGGTTCACCTTCATAAAATCCGTGCGCTGTTCCGATAGCAACTGCTAACGACTGGATTTTGGTTCTATCAACAAGTTCCTTAGCTTGCTGTGGATTGGTGTATAAAGCATCCTTGTCTAACACTTCATGTGAGTCCTCTTTTCCGCCAATTGTTCCTAATTCTGCCTCAACACAAACATCCATACCCTTTGTCGCATCAACTACTTTCTTTGTCAATGTCACATTTTCCTCAAACGGCAATTTTGAACCATCAATCATCACCGATGTATATTTAGCTTTCATTGCCGCTTCACAAAGCTCATAGCTATCGCCATGGTCTAGGTGCATTACCACTGGCACTGATGCTTTGTTCGCTTCTGCTTGCACCATATCGCGATACAAGTTAACGCTAGCATAAGCAATCGTCGATGGCGTTGTTTGAATCATTACTGGTGCTTTTTCTTCCTCAGCGGCCTCAATAATAGCCTGTACCATTTCCATGTTTTCTGCATTAAAGGCTCCCACTGCATAGCCCTCTCTTTGTGCTTTTAAAAGCATTTCTTTTGATGTTACTAATGCCATTTCTCTCTCCTTACCACTGGTTTCGTTCAACCAGTTCCATGATTGTTTTTTTGTCAAATTTACCTTCCATTGGTCCAAATGCCGCTGCATTAAGTGCTCCCGCTACCGATGCCATCTTGGCCGCAGTCTCAATATCTTGGCCCTCGATTAATCCCGAAATGAAAACCCCGTCAAAGCAATCGCCCGCACCAGTAGCATCTACCTGCTCTACTTTATATGCCCTAACTTTTACTTCACTATCACGAGTATAGATGATGCTTCCTTTAGCGCCTCGCTTAAGTGCTACCACCTCTAATTTGGGATTTTCAAAGCAAACAGCTATCGCCTCTTCGATATTATCCTTGCCTGTTGTCGCTAGAAGTTCTTCTACTCCTGGCAATAACACCCTCGTATTATCCATAACTTCACGAATTACGGCATGTATAGACTCGTCAGTAAATAATTCCGTCCGAATATTCGGGTCAAAAGAAACTTTCGTCCCCCGTGCCACCAACAGCCTCATCGTCTTTAGTATTTCCTGCGCAAACTCTTTATTCGCCATCAAAGAACATCCCATAATATGCATATATTTGACTTCTTCAAGTTCATTTTCTACAGGCGCTTTCGCCTCCACTGCTGGCGTATTCCCCATATGAAAAATGTATTGCCGGAAACCATCAGAATAGTAAGTAATAAATGCAACTCCCGTTGCTCTTTCTTTACTTTCGATTACGAGACTGCAATCAACCCCATGTTCCTCCAAGCGTTCGATGATACATCTGCCAAAATCATCTTTGCCAACACCACCAATCATCATCGTTTTACTGCCAACTCGCGCTGCCGCATCAATACATATCGCTGGTGCGCCACTTGGAAATGGTCCTCTAAATAGCCCCTCTTCTTTAAATGAAACATTTTCGGTGGGACGCATAATCTCTACTAGCATCTCTCCCATGATTAAAATATCCATTGCCTGCCCTCCGTTTACCGCCTTGTATCCTTGTTACTTTAGCGTCATCTCAATTATATCATACTGTTTCCCGCTCCTCAAATATGATATACTATATTTAAAATTATAAAAGTGAGTGTGACCTATGCTGTTTAAAAAATCAAAAGATAATCTCATGAAAGAAACCGTTATCATTAGCTGTGCAAATCAAGTTTTATTTGAAGGATTGTTAAAAGAAATTCCATTATTAGAAGAGATAATCATCCAAAAAAGTATTCACTTTTTCGATGATGCAGAGCCTTGCGAAATCCACCGCAGTGCAGTACGTCTGCGCTTATTAGCCGAGATAGAAAAGGAGTTACTGGAAGATAAATGGCTTTGCCTTATCCAATACACTCCTTTCACTGACATCACCGATGTCAAATTTTCCAAATAAATTTTACATAGTCCATAGCGTAATCAAAATCATTATGACAAATACCATACCACTTAGCAACTTGATTGTACCCATTGCATGGAGGCTTTTTTCTGACAAATTCAAAACGCTTTTGCCCCTATCCACAAACAAGAACAAAAGAATAACCGGCACA
>JGI994J12354_10000968_pt1 | contig 29083 bp, 22 predicted proteins | sample IntmicLarv3ML3BL_FD_12354 | JGI IMG/M metagenome (IMG submission 12354) | reverse complement strand
CGGGCAGGGTCAGCGCGTTCGGGTCGTAGTATTCCGCCCAGCGCCCCGGCGGGTCAAAGGGATGGTGCGGCTTGATGAAGCCGACCGTCAGCAAATTGCCGCCCTGCGTCCAGCCGTCCAGCTCCTCGGCGGCGCGCGCCGCAATCCAGGGGGTGGAATAGTCCTCCTCCGCCAAATCCGAGGGGCGCGAGCCGAAGTTTTTCCAGTATTCCTCCCCTGCCGTCATGCGGTAGGCGTTCACCTGCTCCAGCGTATCCGCGCAGTCCCACAGGCCCTTTGCCATGAGAGAACGGTGGTAGTCGTCGTCCATGCGCCCATCGCCGTCCTGCTCGGAGAGGCACAGCCGCTCATAGCCGACATCGAGGTAGGTGGGCGTGAAATGCATCTTGCCCACGGCGGCGGTGCGGCAACCCGCTTGCTTTAGGATGCGCGGGAAGGGTTCCAGTCCGGCGGGCAGGGTGCAGCGGTTGGACGCACCCAGATGCTGGTGGGCATACAGACCCGTGAGCAGCGAATAGCGCGAGGGCGTGCAGACGGGGTAGGGCGTGAAATGGTTGGTGTAGCACACGCCGTCCCGCGCGAGGGCATCCATGTTGGGCGTTTGCACCTCGCGGTTGCCGTAAGCGCCCATGCAGGCCTGCTGATGCTGGTCGGCATGCAGAATCAGGATGTTCGGTCTATTCATCCCATACTTCCTCCTCATATTGTTCCGGCGTGGGTTGGAATTGGTGGGTATTGTGCGCGTAAAAGGGATGGTGGTTATACAGGCTGCTGCGGTCAAAGCCCCATTTGGGCGGCCGCCAGTTTTCGGGGGTGCTCGGGTCGTCCGTGATGGGGGCACCGTATGCGCCCGCGCCGTTGAAATTCGCGGCATTCACGGCATATTCGGCAGGGATTTCGCCCGCATTCGGCAGAAAATACCGCCGCCCCTCGCCTTGGCAAAGCCGCTGCCATTCCCCGCCTTGAACCCTGCGGCGCAGGCTGTACGCCTTTGCGCCGAGGACTTCTCCCCAGGAAAACGCCAGGCCACCGTCCCGCCGCTCAAACGCCAGCCCCTCCGGAGGCAAGGGTGTTGATTTTTCAATGGCTGCGGGGTATTCATGCGAGGGCGCGGCGCGGTGCTGCGCGTTCGCCGCCGTGATGCGGAAGTGGTATTTTTGTCCATTGATAAGGTTTTCCACCTTACAATTATTCACTGTCGTCCTTGCGATACTGCGCCAGCTTTCGCCATTGTTTTCGCTTTGCGCCACGAGGTAAAACGCCGCGTTCGGCACAGGCTGCCAAAAAATCTGCGCCGTGCCGTCCCCTGTGACAATTTTCTGTATTTTCGCCGCATCCGGGATGGGCAATTCGCCGCCCTGTGTCAGGCAGAGGCTGTGCTCCCCCACTGCCGCTGTATAGAAGCCCTGCGCATCCGCAGCTTGCGGCTCACCGTCCAGCCAGATGCCGCAACCGCAGTCCGCGCAGCTGACGCGAAAACGTCCGCCCTGCCGCGAGACAATGCGCCCATGGATGGGTTTGTCTGACCGGATATCCACACTGACGGCAAGCGCCGCACCCGGTGTTTCCAACGCGACCTCCGCATGGCGCAGACTTTCGCCGCAAAAGAGCGTCAGCGTTCGGCTGCCGTTGGCAAAAAGGCGCACCGCCGCCGTCTGCGCGTGGATGGCAATCTCCGCAGTTGTGCCCTTCGTCATGCTGCGCTCACTCCAAAGGAAATCCGTCCATTGCTTGCCGTTTTGCACGCGGATGAAGCCGTCCTCCCGCGCGATTTGCAGGCCTTTTTTGTGCGTGACCAGCGCGAGGGAATCGCCCTTGCCGTGATACCAGCGTTTTTTGCATTCCGCCGTTTGCAGCTGCTCCGGCGCGCTCACAGGGGTCAAAAAGTGAATTTGCGGGAAGGCATCATAGCGCGCGGCCGACCAGGCAAAGCGCGTTTGCACCGTGGGCGCGCCAACCGTATCCCGAATCAACATATAATCGCTGTGCGAAAGCAAAACGGCGCGGCTTTGGTATTCCGGCCAGGCGTAGGAATCCGCCGACTGCTCCGCCTCGATTTGCGCCAGCTGAAAGCCGCCCAAATCCCACGCACCGTTTTGCAGGACGTTTGGGCCGATGGCGCGGTATTGGTGCCCCTTCCACACGCCGAAAATGCAGCCGCTGTCGCAGTCGCTGCGGCAGTGGTCGCCCATTTCCTCCGAGCCGTTGTGGCTGTATGCCTTGCCCGACGCAAAATAATACAGCGCGCCGCTGCCGCCCATGGCCGCCGCGCCCCAGCGGTAGTTGGGGCCGCCGTCTATCTGCTGCAAATGCACGGAGCATTCGCGCGGGGTATCCACGGCGGCGCGCAGAATGATGCCGCAGCCCGTGAACGCGCAGGAGCGCAGGGGCGGGCGGGTGCCGCATTTGTGTGCATCCGCCGCGAAAAGCCGCTCATGCCAAGCGCTGTGGGTGGATTTTTCCGCCTCGCAATCCTGCGCGCGGGAGAGAGAATAGAGTGATTCTGCCGTCAACGGGGCGTAGCGTTCGAGCGTCTGCGCCAAAAGACGCAGGGTGTTCGGCGGCACGCGGCGGGCACTGTGCGCCCCCTGCGGCAGCTGCAAGCGGCGGCGCTGCGTGCCCTGCGGATAGCAGCCCTGCCGCCAATAGCGTCCGTTGGCGCGGTGCATTTCGTAGGTGCGGGGATTTTCGCCGTCAAAGGGTGCGGTGAGCATATGGATCAGCCACTCCCCCAGCGCGGCGCTCTGCGGATTGCAAAAGCGGTTTTCCCGCCCGCCGAGCTGACGCGCGAGCGCGTGGATGCGCAGCGTGGGATGCAAAAACGCCCAGGTATACACACCGGGACTTTCCGCCCAGCGTCCGCCGCGCAGCCCTCTCTTTGGCAGCGCAGGACGCGTCATAAAATGCGTTGTCAGCTCCAGCATTTTTTCAAAGGTGGCGGCAAACAGCGGCGTATGCGGATGCGCCGGAAAGAGCCAGGAGGCGATTCCCAAGCAGCGCTTCACGTCCGAGAGCAAATTGGGCGGGCCGCCGAGCAGGATGAACTGCGGCGTACAGCATTCGCCCTGCGCCAAATAGAGCAGCATCAAGAACGCGGCGCGGGTTTGCGCGTGCTCCTCCTGCGTGAAATTCTTGTAGAAACAGAGATAAGCATCCAGCCAAAGCTCGCTCACGCGGCGGTAGGGCACGCCCGAAAATCCGCCGTTGATACTTGCCCCATAGAGCGCCAGCCCCGACAGCAGCTGGTAGCGCTCCAGATGCGCCAAGAAATCCGCCGCCGTTGCAAAGGACGAGGTCATGCGGGGCAGCGCCGCCGCATCTGCGGCAGGGCAAGCCAATATGTATTCCTTCACCTTATCGAGATTCAGCGTATTGTGCCAATTCTCCAAATAGGAGGTATAGCTGACCGCGTGCAGCCCGGTTTCGGGGGCGTTTTCGCCTTGGACGGCGCTGCGCACGGCCTCAAAGCAGTCGATGTCCTTTTGATGCGCATAGACCGAAAGCCCAATGCGACGCGTGCCGCTTGCGATGGGGAAGCGCCAGGAGAGCAGGCCGTCCCGATAAAAATAGCGCACGGCGCTGCCATCCCCGGCGGTGAAGCTGTCGTATTTGCCGTTGTTCCAGCCCTCGCTGTCCAGCACGAACAGCCCGATGCTCTCCCCTGCCGCGTCCCAGAAGCTTGCCGCCTTATTGCGTGACGCGGCGTTCTGCGTCTCAAACACATTCAGGCGAAACGGCAGCTCGCCGTCCGCGCCCACGGTGGGCAAATCCATGGGATGCGTGAAGCTCTGCACATAAGGCTCATCAATGCGCTGCCAGGGGCAATCCGCGCAGCTATGAACGGCTTCCGCGTCCAGCTTGCCGGGATTGTTGGGCGCAAAGCGGAAAGCGGGCGCAAAGCCCGACCAATCCAGCTGCCAGAACAGGCCATCCGCCTCGGGAATATTCTCACAGGCTTCCACCAAGACCGCAAAATCCAGACCGTCGTACAAAAAAATGTCCGCACGGTAGATGCCGTCCCCCGAGAAGCGGTATTCCATACGCAGCTGCGTACACACTGCCCCTTGCGCAACGCATTCCGTTCGCAGCGAAAGCAGCTGCCGCGCAGCACAATGTAGGCGGGACTCGCCTATCCAGCTATCTGCGTGGCGCAGGGCGCAAATCGAGCCGGGGATTTCGGCAGGATTTTCACAATCGGCGGGCAGACGCAGCGTCAGCAAGCCGTTGCTCAGCGCCCGGCCTTGCAGTGTCGCCGCATTCGGAAAGCTTTGCGGTGTCCCGCGCGTCAGGCGAAAGCGCCGGACGGTGCCGCGCGGCAAATCCGAGAGAACGTGCAAATCGGCGGAAAGCAACGCACCGTCCGTGCGCGTTTGGGTATTGCTCATCTGAAACGGAACGATTTTACCGTCCAGATACAGGCACAGCTCCGCCGCAAACGCGGGATCCTGCGCAAAGTCTATCGAGAAGGTCAGGGGCGTTTTCGGCCACGCGAAAAAGGGCCGGTTCAGGCAGTCCCGAACCTCCCACCTTGCCTCGCCCGAAAAGCGATGCACCCTGCGCTCCGGCAGCGGGATACGGTTTTGCGGCACGCTCATCCCCTCCGCTGTCATTTTTCTTCTGTTATAGTACCATTTTTCGCGCGGATATGCAAGCGGCAATGCAAAAAAGCAGACGGCGTATTATGCGCTGCCTGCTTCTTTTTTGTACTCAATGATGTCCGCCACGCCGCAGTTCAAAATGCGGCAGAGGTCGTCGATTTTCAGCGTGCTGATGCCGCGATTGTGGCGCAGACGGTCAATCGTGGCACTGCTGATGTTGTGGTTGTGGATTAGGGTATAGGTGCTCTCGCCGGATTTTTTCAGCGTTTCCCAAAATGGGTCGTATACAATCATTTTCATCACCAATATTATGATAACTTGTGATTATATACTTGACTATGGTTATAATTATGGCTATAATGTAGGGGAATCGTCTGATACTGTACAAGAAAGAGGTATTTGTTATGAAGTTCTGCACCAAATGTGGCAATCAAATGGCAGACACCGCAAAGTTTTGCACAAAATGTGGCGCAACAACCGGCAAGCCACAAGAATCCGCTGCCATACCCCATCAAGAACTGCTGCTCTCTCCTGCGAAGAAGAAAAAAAAGTGGCCATATTTCATCGCGCTAATTGTCATCGTACCATTTATGCTGGCAGCACTTGCATCACTGGGAAATCTTTTCATTTCTACCCCGGAAGCCCCCTCAACATCTCTTTCCGGAAATTCACACACAGCCACCACTACTTCCGCTTCTCTTCCTCCTGAAACAACGCAAGCACCGATGCTGAAGGGAATCGATGACGAAGAGCTGTATGCCAATATCAAAGAAGCTTGTGCGTCAATCGGCTTGGATTTATCTGAAGTGAAGCAGGTTGTAAAAACAGGCTCTTGGGCTGCTGGCGATCGTCTATCCCTTACATATCGAAGCCATAATATAGAGATATTTTTGAACGGAGACAACACCGTCAACAGTATTGATATTGGAGAAGTTCAGGTATACAAACAAGGTTTATCTCCGCTTTCTATCGATGACTATTTATTGCCACCCGATAGAAAGGATGCGTTACAAACTCTTGCAGAAGCCACCGTAAGGAGTGCGCTGAACTTTCCCAGTACTGCCAATTTCAAACTTTTTGAATGGGGATATGGCAGAGCAGGCGATATTTATTTGATTAGCGGAACCGTTTCTGCCAAAAACGCCTTCAATGTTAAGAGCGACATGAAATTCTATCTGGAATTTCGTGCAACCGACAAATCACTCAAAGCCGAATATTTCGTTCTGGAAGGAGCGGCTGTTCTTGGAAAAAAGAGTGTTGTAAAAATACCCAATCGAAAAGAAGTTCCAATCGAAACCAAGAAAGCATCAAATGGGAGCTTTGAACTGATTGAAGGCACCCTCGGAAAATATGGCAAAAAGGTCACCATAGACGGCGATGAATACATTGTTTATAATGTCCCGAAAGGGTCATACACCGTGAAAAGCAACGTAAACTTTTGTACTGTCTTTGTCGAGAAGAAGGCACCGAAGAAAACCGCTGAGGGTTATACGGAACATGAAATCGTTGCCACGCATCGCTTTGAAAACGGTGCAAACAATCTGAAAATTTCAGTCGGCGCAGATGAATGGGTAAATCTCACATTACACGCAAAAGTGGAATTCACACCCATTCCTACAGACTGAATTATTGTATTGCTTTCTTTTGCAACGGATATAGCAGGAGAAGAACAGAAACCCGCCAACAAAATCGGCGGGTTTCTGTTTATACTTATTCGAGAATTTTTCTATGCCACAGTTCACTGGCGTTCTTGCAACAGCAAACCAAAAAACGTCACAACTCGCCATTCGCGAGCATTGCAGGCGCTAATTTTTTCCACCCAAATACGCCCCACCATTTGCTACAAACGCCGTTGCATTTTCCGGGACAGCACCATTCGATTATCCTGCAAGCAGCACAACCCCTTCCTGCATGACATTCCGATAAAACGGCAAGGCATCCTTATACTGCTCAAACGTTTCGAAATCCTGTAATTGCAGGGATACCGTAACATCATGGCGCAGGGAGAAGCGGCTGGACAGGCGGCTAACGGCGCTGCGGTATTCGCGGAGCGCTTCGGCGGGCATATCCACCAGAAGCAGGATATCCACATCCGACTCGTCATCCTGCGTGCCGCGCGCGTAGGAACCGTAGAGGACGGCTTGCTTCAGCTGCGCGGAAAACAGCTCGCTGGCCCGCGCCAAAACAGCGGCCTTGATGTGTTCCAATTGGTTCTGCGTACACACGTCCTTCACCTTCCTTCATTCACAAGAACTTCGTCGCCGGGTTTGATACCCCGCGCAATCCTTGCGCGTCCGCTTCTGCGGCGGATTCCGATAATTCCCCGGCGATACCCCGTGCTGCGCAGCAGCGCGTTCGCTCCTGCGGCGGGGAAGTTCATTTTGATACCCTTATTATAGCACACTTTCTGAAAAAAATCACCCCACCACACCATCAAACAGCGCAAAAGCCTCCCCCGGCGACACGATATCCTTCGCCCGGGTTTCCATGGGGCAGTAGCCGGTATTGTCTCGGTTGCGGATGGCGGGGACGAGCTTGCCATAGCTGAATGGGATACCCTGCTCGCGCAGGATTTCGGCGGCGCTTTCGCTTAGGATGTCTGCCCAGAGGGTGCATACTCCGCCGTGGGCGAAGAGGAGGGCGGCGGCGCGGCCGATTACCTTATCCGCTGCTGCCGCGTTTTGCAGGATTTTTTTGCTTTCGTCCGTTTGCTGCGCATCCGCGCGCAGCCAGAGGACGAGGGGGCGGATGCCGCGGTCGTCCGAGGTGTAAATCTTATCCTCTTTGCAGACGACGCAGCTGTGCCGCCCCTCTTGGAGCAGGGTTTTGGCGCGTTCTAAGGCTTGTTCCTGTGTCATTCCAGATTCTCCAGCACTTCCTGCACGCGGGCAAGCTCGGCGCGGACATTCAGGCGCTGCGGGCATTCGGCCTCGCAGCGGCCGCATTGAATGCAGTCATCCAGCGTCTTGCCGCCCTTCACGCCGTATTCCGCATAGCGCTGCTTGGCGAGCGCGGAAAGGCCGTAAACATTGTGGTGGGTGTAGCAGTCAAAGATTTTGGGGATGTCGATTTCCGCCGGGCAGGGCTGGCAGTAGGCGCAGCCGGTGCAATACAAATCGCTGAACTTTTTCAGTTCCTCCAGCGCGTTGCCGAGCTGTGCCCATTCCGCCTCATTCAGCGGTGTTTCGTCGTTGGCGATGACGGCGTTTTGCTCCAGCATTTCCACGGTCTGCATCCCGGAGAGGGCGCAGGCCATGTTGGGGTTGCCCAGCACGAAGCGCAGCGCCAGCTCATAGGTTGCCATGGATTGCTTGCCGGTGAGCTTGGCATACAGCTCCGTCGGCGCGGCCAGCTTTCCGCCGCCCACGGGGCCCATGGCCACAACGCCCATGCCCTTTTTGGCGGCGTAGGCTATCATCTCTTCGTTGGAGCGGTCGAGCAGGTTGTATTGCACGAGCATGGTTTCCATCACGTCCGCGCTTTGGTCGATGATGTGCTGAATCACCTCGGCATCGTCGTGGAAGGAGAAGGCGATATGGCGAATCAGCCCCTCCTCCTTGGCCTTGAGCGCCTCGGGCAGCAGCTTCATGCCAAGCACCTTCTCATCAAAGGTTTCGCGGTTCAGGCACCAGAAATGATAAAAATCGATGTGGTCGGTTTGCATATCCGTCAGGCTCCGCTCCACTTGGCGGCGGAAATCCGCCGTTTCGTTCACCGTGCCCATGGGCAGCTTGGTGGAAAGCAGGATTTTGTCACGGCAGCCCTTGAGCGCCTTGCCGACCGCCTTTTCGCTGTTTTGGTGGCAGTAGTGCAGGCCGGTGTCAAAGTAGTTGATGCCCAGCTCCACGCCGCGCTGCAGCATGGGGAGGGCTTTGTCCTCATCCACATACCATTTTCCGCCTTTTTGGAGTTCGGGCAGGCGCATACAGCCGAAGCCCAGCGCCGAAATTTTTTCGCCCGTGTTGCCGAATGTCCTGTATTGCATGGTTCCATCTTCCTTCCCTGTGTTCTTCAATGTTTGCGGTGGTTGGTCGTAGGGGGCGAACTGCGTTCGCCCGATGTCATGCGGATGGCGCAGGGCAAAAAATCAACGTCTGCCGCGTAGGGACGCGCAGTGCGCGTCCGCTGTTCCCTAAGCCCGCATAATCAGGAAAAGGGCTGCAATTTTCCGCAACGCTTTGTGCGGAATCCAAATCAAAGCAGTATCGCCCAACGGCGGATGCGGCACGCATGGAATGAAGGGGTTGTGCAACCCGCACGGCATCGGGCGATTGCAAATCGCCCCTACTTTATGCCAACCTCCAAAAGGCTGTCGGTATCCGCCGGACGTTCCATGCGGATACCACGCCTTGCTCCTTGATTAGTTCTGCGCCAGCAGCTGCCGCAGCGAGCCGTTGTCCTCCACGAAAATCTTTTGGCGGAAGCTGTGGGAGCCGTAGTTGTGCTGTGTGCCCTTGCGGTGGGCATAAGCAAAGTAAATGCGGCCGTTGACCATGAGCTTTGCCACGGCGTACCAGGCATCGAAAATGCCGTTTGGCGACAGGGTTTTCAGCGGGAAGCTATATTCGCGGCGCTCGCCTGCCTTCACGTCCACGCGCAGGGTGCGCGGGCCGATTTCGGCGATGGCAAAGGGATTCCAGTTGCCGACCGCCCAAGTCTCAATGGGCGTTGCCAGCGACAGCTCGCCGCCCAAATCCTCCGCTGTTTCGTTGATGACTGTGACGACGACGCGGTTCTTCTCAATTTGCAGCTCCGCGCGCGGGTCAAAGTAGCCGACCTCGTAGACATCCTCAAAGCATTGGCCGTCGTCCGTGAAGGTCATATGCAGCATTCCCTTGGCATCGGCGCTCGGCTTCTTGACCGTGATGGGGAACACGACGGAATCGCCGGGCGCGAGGTCATAGGGGAACACGGTCTGCGCCGTGGTGAAGCCGCCCGTGAGCGCCAGCTTCATTTCGCCTGCCGCGCGCTTGTCGCAGCGGTTGTTGACCATGGAGAGCGCGGTGGTGAAGGTACAGTCGTCCTGCCACTCGACCTTGCGGCTGATGAAGCCTGCGGCGGCGAGGTAGCCCATGGGCATGGTGCCCAGGTCATGCTCCCAGCTGCGGATGAAGGTCGGCTCCACCGGCTCCTTCTGCGCGCCGAGAACGGCGTTGCCGATGGGCGCGGGCAGGGCGGCGGCATCCAGCACGAGAGTCTCAATGCTATAGCTGCCGATGGGGAAGGTAAGGGCGTTTTCCTTGACAGACAGCGCCTTGCCGTTTTCTTCCAGCAGATCAGTCTGCTGCGCGGCGGCAATATCCAGGTCAAAGCTCAGGCAGACCTCCGCCGGTTTGCCGTTGGTCTCAAAGCCGCGCAGGGCAAAGCCGCGCGTTTTGATGTCACCGAAATCGCCATGCATGTTTGCCATGGGGCAGCCGCCGGGCTTGAGCGCTGTAATCAGGAAGTTTTCGCTGCTGCGCACAAAGCTCTTTTCACGCGGGAGCACCGCGTTGCCCTTTTGGGCGGGCGCTTCCACGGCAAAGAGCGGGTCGTTGAACGCCATGGCCTCGCGGTAAACGCCGCCCTCGCGGTAGGAGCCGCTGTGCGGATAGAGCGCGTAGGTGAACACATGGGTCTTTTGCTCCGGCACCAATTCGTCTGCGCCGGTGACCTTGCCGTTGTTGCCGTAGAACTCCGCCGTGTGGAAGAGCATCATGTTCATCAGATTGCCCGTCTCCACGCTGCAGGAGATGGTGCCGCTGTTGAGCAACGCCACGCCGTATTCCTCGGTGGTGCCGACATCCTCGACCGTGACCGCGTCCGCAAGAGCCGCGCGCCAATCCGCCGCGTATTGGGCATCCAAATCCGCCAGACGCTTCTCCAAATCCGCCGCCGTTTTGCCCTTGATGAGCAACACGTCAATGGGCTTTTGCCAGAGATTGTCGCTCTCGCGGGCAAACAATACCGCGCTGCCGTTCTGGGCGAGCGCCGCCTCGAAGGCCGCTCTGGTATCGGCATCCAGCATGGCGAGCAGCTTTGCCTCGTATTCGTTCTGTACGCCGTCCACAGAGAGGACAAAGCGGGTTTCGGTGTTGCGCAAATCCTCATTGAAGTGAATCAGCTTGCCGCCGTTGTGCTCCTCCACATCCGTATAAATCGTGACGGGCAGGGCTTTTTTCGTGAGCGTAAAGAGCAGGGAATCCGCAAGATTCTTCAGCGCATCGTCGTTCGCGCGGATGAGGGCGGTCATGCCCAGATTGATGTCGCCCTTGCTGCCGATGGAGAGCTTGACGGTGCTGCCCAGCTCGAACCACTGGTTCGCGGGCGCAACCTGCGTATGGGAAAACATCATGAACTGATGGGTCTGGAAGGAGAGCTTATTTTTGCTGCGCCCGGTGACGTGGGCGGCGTAGCGGTCGTCATAAATGGGCTTCGCGCCGGTGAGGTTGACGGGGAAGGTGAGGGTGAATAAGTCGTCCTTCGCCTGATAATCCTCCACCACGGTCTCCAAGTCCACGCGCTTTGCGCCTTGGTTGAGGGTGATAGTTTGGCGCACCTTCGCCACAATATCCAGCTGCACGGTCACAATCAGGCGCTCGTAGGTCGCGCCGATTTCCTTCTCCACTGTGGCGGTGTAATCGCTGGAAAGCAGCTTGTGGCCGGTGGTGTAGAACTCGTGCTGGGTTTCCGCGCGCTCCGGCACCTCGCGCAGCACAACCACGCGGTTGGCAGGGCCGTCCGCGCCCAACTCAATGGTTTCCTTATTGTTCTGCTTATCAAAGAGCGAAACGATGCCGCCGCCAAGGCTCGGATCCACGCGCAGGGAGAAGTTCTCGTTCTCGATGGTGTTCGGGCAGCCGCAGCGCGCCGCGCAGACGGCTTTTTCCGCTGCCTTGAGCGTGTAGACCGCGTAGCCCAGCGCCGGAGCCTTGGGCAGGAACTGCACCAGAATGCCGTCCGCCGTTTCGCGCAGGAGGTCAAAGGCGTAGGCGTTGCCCGCGCCGTCATAGAGCGCCCAAGCGCCGTCCTTGGCGTAGGCGGGCAGCTGCGCGATGCAGGGGTCCTTGCGCGCCCAGCTGTGGGGGTTGAACACGAGGATGGGCAGCTCATTCTCCGGCAAATCCACGCCGGAGGCGAGGAACGCAACAGATTTATCGATGACCTCTGCCGCCAGCTCCACGGCCTCGCGGTATTCAATCATCAAGTCCACAAAGGAAATTTCGTTGTTCGTGCCGGTGATGGAGTCGTGATGCTGGCCGCAGATGATTTGCCGCCAGGCCTTATCCAACGCCTTTTCGGGGTATTCCGCGCCGTAGTAGGCGGCGATGGCGGCGAATTTTTCCGCCGTAATCAAGAGATTTTCGCCCAAGCGGTTGCCCTGCTTGAAGTCCGTGCGCGTGAGCAGCACGCCCGCGTGATGTGGGGTCAAATCGCGGGAGCAATACTCGATTTTGGAGCGTCCCTGCTCCTTCACCTGCTCCTGCTCGGTTTCCAGAATGCTGTCTATCTCATTGGAATTGAAAGAATACGCCGCGCCGTTGAGGGTTTCCTTCATCCAGCTCGTGTCGCCCTGGTTGGGGTAATCCGGCACAGTGGGCAGCAGCTGGGAGGAATTGCCCGAATCGCGGATGCCCAGACGCTTGGCATCGTCAATGCCCACGCCCTTGTTGTGGACGATTTCGGTGCCGTCCGGCGAAACGTGGTGAAAGAGGCGGTCAAGCCCGAAAACATACTTGCCCCAATCCGCGCCGTTGCAGCCGCCCTTGGCGCAGACCTGCGACATCTGGTTGAAGTGGCCGAACACGTCCCCCGGCGCGTAGACCTTGGAGATGCGGCCCAGCACATCGCGGTGGTAGAACTGGCCGTAAACGAGATTGCGCACAAAGCCCTCGCCGGAGGAGGTCAAATCGTTGGGCTGGTTGTAGAAGCAGTCCGCCTCCGCGCGGGCGTTGGTGAAGGCATCCTTGAGCGTCTTGCGATGCTCGGGGTAGAGGGAATAATAGGGATGCAGATAATCCACCTCAGAGAGCGTTGCCTTAAAGTTGGGGTCGCGCTCCAGCTCCTCAATCATGGTTTTGGTGATGTGCAAAGCGCCCATGGCGTAGATGCGCTGCTCTTGGTGGTAGGTGGTGTCAAAGTGGAAGTCGGAGGAAACATGCTCCGTGCCCTCAAAGCCGTGGTAGGGAATGGTGTCCGTCTCAAAGCTGCCCGAAGCGCTGCCCCCGCCGTTTTCTGTCAGCGTGAGATTGACGGTCGCCTCGCTCTGCTTCTCCTCCACCGGGACGGAAAAACGAACCAATTGACACTGCCCCGCCTTCATTGCGGGAACGTCCAGTGTTTCTTCGAAGCCCTTTGCGGAATAGACCAGCGCGCCGCCGTCACAATCCGCAAACGCGCCGACAAAGCCCTGCAAAATCTGGCGCGGGGCTTCCTTTGTGCCGTTGAAGACCGCCGTTGCGCCGCAATGCACCGCGCCGAGCTTTTCCGTGCCCGCCGCGAGCGGATAGAGCGAGCAATGCTTCATGTTATGATCGAGGCTGTCGCAAATATAACCCGTACGGATTTTGAAGAGGAAGAGGTTGCGCCCTGCGTTAAGCGAAACCGCCGCCTGATGCCCCGTGTGGCGCAGACCCTTCATGCGTCCGTAGGCTTGGTAGTCAATCATCTTGCCGTTGAGGTAGGTTAAGCTGCCGGAGTTTTCATAGCAGAGAATCGCGCGCTCCGGCTTATCGCAATCCACATAGAAGGCAGCGTAGGAGACGCAGTTGCGCTGCTGGGTGACGAACATGGCCTTTTCGTAGGCGGGGGAACGGAAATCCAGCGTACCGAAGCCCGTTTCGGACTCCCACCACTGAATGCTGTCCTCGCCGTAGTAGTCGTTCTGCGTGGGCAGGCCGCGATAGGGCACGATGTTGGCCTCGCCGCCGCTGGACGCTAGGTAATCGCAATCCAGCGTTTTGTGGCGTTCATACAGGAACTCGGTTTCCGCCGCGCCGCCTGTTTCCAGCACGAAGGGGCCGAGCACCATAAAATTGTGGATTCGCGTGAGGGAGAGGTCTTGCATTTCCGCTGTTAAGTCCGAGAATTTGACCACCGAAACGGGTTTTTGCAGGCTTGCCGCGTATTGGTTGCTCATGGGGATTCCTCCAATTCTGTTTGGTTTTTTATGCAGACGAGCAGCGCGTGGTTGCTCATACCTGTGCGATAATTATGTGTTTATGGCGCACAATTTCGGTTGTGCGGGCGCAAATTAGCATCTGCAAGTTGATGCAAGCCCGTGCGCCCCCCCCCTAGGCAGCCGCCGTCATTGCGGCGATTTGGGTTCGTAGAATTTGGCGATTGGTATTTATCCAAGGCTTTTCGCACGGTTTACCATCCGCGGCATGCCGGGTCGTCATGCCCTACAAGGGACGCGGCGGGCGTTGAATGGAGGTGTTGCGCTATCCACACGGCATCGGGCGAACACAGTTCGCCCCTACGGTTGGTATGCGTTCGTTCTGCTGCTGCCCTTCCACCCAAACGCGCTCCACGCCCGTGCACTTCCCGCTTTTCTCATCCACGGAAAAAATGCAGCCGTTGAGCATATCCTTGCCGCCCTCTGCGGCTTCGAAGCGGGTGGGCATGCCGGTTTTGAGCCAACGGATGGAGAGCTCCGGTGCGATACCCAGGACGGATTGCACTGCCCCGGTCATGCCGAGGTCGCTGATGTAGCCTGTGCCCTGCGGCAGGATTTGCGCGTCCGCGGTCTGCACGTGGGTGTGTGTGCCGAAGAGGGCACAGACGCGGCCGTCCAGATAAAAGCCCATGGCGCGTTTTTCGCTCGTGGCCTCGGCGTGAAAATCCACGAGTATGATGGGAATCCCGGTAAGCTCCGCCAGGATTTTGTCGATGCAAAGGAAGGGGTTCTCGGCGTTTTCGAGGCAGCATACGCCGGAGAGGTTCACCACCGCCGCGCGGGTGCGCCCCATGTCAATAACGGTGAAGCCCTGCCCCGGATTGCCCGCGTGATAGTTGGCGGGGCGCAGGATGCTGCGGCTTTCGTCCAGAAATTCATAGACCTCGCGGCGGCGGAAGCTGTGGTTGCCGCCGGTGAGCAAATCCACGCCGCTGTCCAGCAAAAAGCGGGCGCTTTCGGGCGTGATCCCATTGCCTGTTGCCGAGTTTTCTGCATTGGCAATGCACAGGTCAATGCCTTTATTTTTTTTGAAGGCCGGCAGGGTTTTGCGCAAAAACTCACAGCCCCGCGCGGAAACCACATCGCCGATTGCCAGTATATTCATATTGTTTCTTCTTTCAAGACATAGAGGCGCACCAACAAAATGGCACGCCTCGTTCGGATACAGTTCTTATTTCGCGTAATCAAAGGCGCGGTTTTCCCGAATGATGTGTACCTTGATTTGCCCGGGATATTCCAGCTCTTCTTCAATCTTTTTCACGATGTCGCGCGCGACGAGCACCATCTTGTCATCCGTGATGATTTCCGGCTTCACGAGCACACGCACCTCGCGCCCTGCCTGAATGGCGAAGGAGCGCTCCACGCCCTCAAAGGAGGTGGCAATTTCTTCCAGCTTCTCCAAACGGCGGATGTAGCTTTCCACGTTTTCGCGGCGTGCGCCGGGTCTCGCGGCCGAGATGGCGTCCGCTGCCTGAACCAAACAGGCAACCACCGTTTTTGCCTCCACATCGCCGTGGTGCGCCTGGATGGCGTGCAGCACCGGCTCGCCCTCTTTATAGCGCTTGGCGAACTCGCAGCCGAGCGCCACATGGGAGCCGTCCATCTCGTGGTCGAGCGCCTTGCCGATGTCGTGCAGCAGGCCTGCGCGCTTGGCGAGCTTGACATCCGCGCCAATCTCCGCCGCCATCAGCCCCGCAATATACGAAACCTCCAGCGAGTGATTCAGCACGTTCTGGCCGTAGCTCGTGCGGTAACGCAGTTTGCCCAAAAGCTTCACGATTTCGGGATGAATGCCGTTCACGCCCGCGTCAATCAGCGCGCGTTCGCCGGTTTGCTTGATGGTCATATCAACCTCACGCGTGGCCTTGTCGAACATTTCCTCAATGCGCGCGGGGTGAATGCGTCCGTCGGAAATCAGCTTTTCCAGCGTCAGGCGCGCAATCTCTCTGCGCACCGGGTCAAAGCTGGAAACGGTGATGGCCTCGGGCGTGTCGTCAATGATTAAGTCCGCACCGGTGATGGTCTCCAGGGTACGCACGTTGCGTCCCTCGCGGCCGATGATGCGGCCCTTCATTTCGTCGTTGGGCAGCGCCACCACGGAAACCGTGGATTCTGCCGCGTGGTCTGCCGCACAGCGCTGAATGGCGGTGGCGATGATTTCGCGCGCCATTACGTCCGACTCGTCCTTGGTGCGGCGGTTGATTTCCAGAACCTTGACCGCCTTTTCGTGCACCAAATCGTTCTCCAGCGTTTCCAGAATATAGACCTTTGCCTGCTCCTTAGAATAGCCGGAGATGCGCTCCAGCATTTCAAACTGGCTGCGCTTGATGGTTTCGATTTCCTCGAGATTGTCTTCAGCCTCTTTGATTCTGTTTTGCAGAGTTTCGGTTTTCTTCTCGAGATTGTCGCTCTTTTTGTCCAGATTCTCCTCTTTTTGCGCCAGCCGACGCTCCTGCCTCTGCACTTCGCTGCGGCGCTCGCGCATTTCGCGGTCGGCCTCTTGGCGCTGGCGGTGAATGTCGTCCTTCGCCTCGATGATGGCTTCCTTTTTCTTGGCCTCCGCCTTTGTGATGGCCTCGTTGACAATGCGCGTGGCCTCTTCTGTTGCAGATCCGATTGCGGATTCCGCTACCTTCTTTCTTCTCTTCCCCCCAAAGATGAAAGCAATCGGAAACGCCACGGCGGCACCAATCACGATGCCGATCAGAACTTTCACTGCGTCCAAAACTATGTGCACCTCCCTTTCCTGTTTGGTCTTTTTTGACAATGGTCATTGCACATCAAAAATCCAACATTTATCGGAAGAGAGGCATAGCGGTGCCCGCATATGCTCTGTTTTTGATCCGCCGCGCAAAAGCCCGGCAAGCTGACTGTTATCAAAAAAGGCCGAAAAAAATTTTTTAGCCGTGGTAGATTGTTTTGGGTGAACGATACCATCTCCCGGTTTTCTGCTGAAAAGCAGGGCGAAACCATTCCTTAGTATTTTATACGCATTCCCAGAGCCTGTCAAGGCTAAATTTTGGTATCCGCGCCTGAAAGCGCCCCATATGTGGTAGTTTTTTGCTTTTTTCGCAAGAGTTTACAGATTATACACATTTTCGCGCTTGCGGGAACGCCAAAATACCTCTATACTAATGGTACATGAAACGCGCAAACGAACAGGAGGCTCCCATGACAAATCAATTCTACGGGCTCGTGCCGGACAGCGGCTGCGACCTCACGGCGGACATCCGTGATTATTTTGACGTGCGCCGCGTTGCGCTGACGCTGCGGGTAGGCGAAACGGAATTCGCGGACGACGCGACGCTGGATTTGCCCGCCTTTCACCGCGCCATTACCCAAGGCAAGGCGCAAATCCGCTCCGCCTGCCCCGCGCCGGGGGTCTGGGCGGATGCCTTTGTGAGCCACCCTGCGCCTGTTGTATTCTGCGTCACCCTCGCGGCGAAGCAATCCGGCGCATACGCCAGCGCCGTGCAGGGCGCGGAGCTTGCAGCGGAGCGCGGCAAGAGAGTGCATGTGTTCAACTCCAAGAGCGCCACGGCGGGCGAGCTGCAAACGGCGCTGAAAATCCGCGAAGCGATTGAAATGGGTCTTGATTTTGACGGCATTGTGGCATATGTAACGGAATTCATCGATAAAATGCAGACCTTCGCCGTTCTCAAAAATACGGACGGCTTAATCAAAAACGGGCGGATGCCCAACTTTTTGGGCAAGGCCGTGGAAATGCTGAACCTCAAGCTGATTCTGTATTCGGACGGCAACGGCGTGATTCTGCTGCGCTCCAAGGCACGCGGCTTTGACGCGGCGCTGGAGAAGATGGTCTCCCTCTGGGCGGACACCTGCGAGGATTTCACGCAGCGCACGCTCGTGGTGACGCACGGCAGCAACGAGCAGGCCGCGCAGCGCGTGGCAGATCTGGGCAAGGAAACCTACGGCTTCCGTGATTGTGTGGTGCTTTCCACCGGCGGCATCGGCAGCCTATATGGCGGGGTCGGTGGGGTTGTGGTTGCATTCTAGACGGTGGACGTTAGATTGGTAGACGGTAGATTGTTTCGTAAGCAGAGACCATCATTTTGCACACACGCCTTGAAATATCAAAGGGGCTGTAACAAAACGTATATTCATGCGTTGAACGTAAGAAAAAGCGTGGTTTTGCATCTGAAAAGATGCAAAATGCGAGCCCCATCGGGCTCGCAAACGGTTTTTCCCAAGGGGATGCTGCAAAATGAAACATTTTGCAGCATCCCCTTCGCAGGCAAACCGCTCTGTTTTTTTGCTGTTTTACTGCTTTTGTTGTTCCGGCACATTCGCCTTACGCAAGGTACGCAGGCAACGCGTGCAAACGCACATCCGCCTTGCAACGCCGTCCACGCCGACAATTCTTTTTTTTGCAAATTGGGCTTTATCTTTTTTGGTGTTCTGCGGTTGATATACATGCGGTCATGCGCAACCTTGTTGCCGAACACGCTGGTTTTGCCGCAAATTTCACAATGCATCTGTTTTCGCCTCCCTTCAAATCGTCCCGCATCAGTATAACGCCCTGCAAAGCCCCTGCGCAACCACGAACACGCTGCAGAACAGAGATAGCGCTTGAATTGATACAGCATCCAATGCTATACTGTATTCGGGAGGTGATTGTTTGAAAAAGGCAACGAACGCATAGCACAGGCTATTGCAAAAAAAGAATGATAGCCTTTGCTTCTTTCAGAGAACGGATAGCATGGAGGAGCAAAATGCGCTATGTCAACGCGCAGGACATTTTTCCCGCGCAGCTTTTGGAATTGATTCAACAGCACTGCGACGGTGTGTATCTTTATATCCCCCGGAAGCAGGGCGAAAAACGCCCCTGGGGAGAGGGCACACACAGCAAAGAGCTTACCCGCGCCCGCAACCGCGAAATGCTGCGGGAGCACCTTGCCGGTATGAGCGCCGCACAACTGGCCGAGCGCTATTTTCTCACCGAAAAAAGCGTCCGCCGGATTCTTCGTGCTCAGGCAGAATACTCCGGCAAATAAGAACGCCCGTCCGCAAACAAAAGCGGACGGGCGTTTTCTTTTGACTTATTTCGCCGACCCTCTGAACCGCAGCACATTCCAAGACAGCGGCTTCAGCAGCACACTTGCTTGGTTGTTTTCCAACTGCGGGAGCGGGGTGGAAATCGGTTTTACCGGTTGGGCATCCTTGCTGTGGGTTTGGGCGAGGTCGAAGCCTGCCATGACGAGATGTTCTGTGGGTTGCAGTGCCGTAAAGTCCAACAGCTTGACGTCCAGTGCGATTTCCTCCGTCTGATTGCGGTTGACGGCAAAAATCGTCAATTCCGCTGTCTCCTCGTCCCAGACGGCTGCGCTGTCCACATCCGGGACATCCGTGAACTCCTTGGTGTCGTGCAAGGGGGAATCCATCACAGGCATCAAGGCTTTCCCCTTGCCGTAGTTCGAGACATGCAAATAGGGGTAGAACGTGGGCTGCACCCAGGCTTTGCCGCCGGTTTCGGTGAGAATGGGCGCGATGACGTTCACCAGCTGCGCAAGGCACGCTACCTTGACGCTGTCGCTGTGCTTGAGGAGCGTGATGAGCATCAGACCCACGAGCAGGGCATCCTCGAAGTTGTAGATGTCCTCACCCTGGGAGGGTGCCTCCTGCCAGCCGGGCAGGTTCGGCGCGCCGGAGTGGTGCCAGACGTTCCATTCATCCACCGAAAGATAGACCGAGTGCTTGGAGCGGCGCTTGGATTTGATATAACGGCACAGCCCCGCAACGGATTCAATGTAATGGTCGAAAAAGACGGATTTTGCCAAAAAGTTGGCGCTGTCGCTCTCGCCCTTGCCGAAGTATTGGTGCAGGGAGATATAGTCCACATTGTCCCAGGTCGCCTCCAGCGCGGAAAGCTCCCACTCGCCGAAGGTCGGCATCCCCGCGTGGGAGGAGCCGCAGACGACCAGCTCGATGCTCGGGTCCGTCCACTTCATGACCTTAGCGGTTTCTGTGGCCAATCGGGTGTATTCCTGCACGGTTTTCGCGCCGATTTGCCAGGGACCGTCCATCTCATTGCCCAGGCACCAGAGCTTCACGCCGTGGGGCTTTTCCCAGCCGTGGGCACGGCGCAGGTCGCTCCAATAGCTGCCGCCGGGGTGGTTGCAGTATTCCAGCAGATTGCGTGCTTCCTCCGCGCCGCGCAGCCCCAGATTCACCGCCATCATTGGCTCGGTATTGGCGGCACGGCACCAATCCATGAATTCATTGGTGCCGAATTGGTTGCTTTCGGTTGCCTGCCAGGCCAGCTCCAGCTTTTTGGGGCGGGCTTCGCGCGGGCCGACGCCGTCCTCCCAGTTGCAGCCGGAGACGAAGTTGCCGCCGGGGTAGCGCACCATCGGCACGTTCAGCTGCGCAATCAAGTCCAGCACATCGCGGCGGAAGCCGTTGGCATCCGCTGTGGGATGCCCCGGCTCATAGATGCCGCCGTAGATGGCGCGGCCCAGATGCTCCAAAAAGGAGCCGTAGATGCGCGGGTCGATTTCGCCGATTTGGAACTCCCGCGCAAAGGTCAGTTTTGCTTGCTTCATGAAGGCCTCCCCTTATTTCACGAATTCATGCGTACCGGCTTTCAGCTTGGTTTCCTTGCCCTGCCAGACGAAGGTGGCCGTGCTGCTTTCGGGGACGACGAAGCGGAAGGCAAATTTGCCGTTTTCGTATTTCCAGCCCGCCTCAATCATGCCGTGGGCCGTATCCAGCTTGGCGTTGGCGTAGCCCAGACGCGCATCGGGCAGCGGACGGAAGTAAATATGCTCATAGCCGGGCTTGTTCTCGTCCGGCTGGATGCCTGCGACCACGCCGTAGAGCCAATCGCCCACCGCACCGTAGGCATAGTGGTTGAAGGAGGTCATGCCGGGATCCTGCATGGTGCCGTCCGGGCGCATGGAATCCCAGCGCTCCCAGATGGTGGTGGCACCCATGGTGACGGGGTAGAGCCAGGACGGGAATTCTTTGCGCAGCAGCAAGTCATACGCAACATCCGCATAGCCGTTGTCGGAGAGGGCGTGCTGCAAATAGGGCGTGCCCACAAAGCCCGTGGTCAGGTGCCCCGCCGCGCGCACCAGCTCCGCCAATTGTGCGGCGGTTTCGGCGGCATTGTCCGTCAGGCCAAAGAACAGCGCCAGACAGCAGGCGGTTTGGCTGCGCTGCTTCATGCGGCCATCCTTCATATAACGCTTGCGAAAGGCGGCCGCGATGTTTTCGCACAGCGCCTCGTATTCGCTCATGTCCTTACCGAGTAATTTCCCCGCCTTGACGAACAGGCTGGTGGAGTAATAATAGTAAGCCGTGGCAATGAGTTTTTGGTCGGTGTTGCCTTGGCGGGATTTCTTATCCTCCAGCGAGAGCCAATCGCCAAAATGGCCGCCCTTGACCCAAAGATAGCGGCGGGAGTGCTCCTTCATATAAGTAACCCAATTTTCCATGGAGATGTATTGCCGGTTGAGGATATCCAAATCGCCATAGGCCAGGTACATCTGCCAGGGGCAAATCGTTGCCGCGTCGCTCCAGGCCGCCGAGCCGCCGCCGCCGATGACATTGGGAATGACGTGCGGGACGCTGCCGTCCTCATTTTGGTCGGCGCGCAAATCCGCCAGCCATTTGCGGAAGAAGCGGGAAACATCGTAGTTATACGCCGCCGCGCGCACAAAAACCTGCGCGTCACCCGTCCAGCCCAGGCGCTCGTCGCGCTGCGGGCAGTCGGTCGGCACATCCAGGAAATTGCCCTTCTGACCCCAGACGATGTTGTGGAAGAGCTGATTGACCAGCTTATCGCCGCAGTCAAACCAGCCGGTGCGCTTCATATCCGAATGCACGGCGATTGCCGTAAAGTTTTCGAGCTTTACCGCGTCCGGCCAATCGATGAGTTGAATGTAGCGGAAGCCGTAGAAGGTCATCTGCGGCTTGTAGGTCTGTTTTTTGCCGTCACAGATGAAGGTGACCTGCGTTTTGGCGGAGCGCAGGTTGGCGGTGTAGAAGTTGCCGTTTTCGTCCAGCACCTCGGCGTGCTTGATGATGGCGGTATCTCCCGCCTTGCCCTTGACGGTGAATTCCACATAGCCGGTCAGGTTCTGGCCGAAGTCGATGACGGTCTCCCCTGCCGGGGTTTGAATCAGCGCCAGCGCGGGCAGACGCTCCTGCTCGCGGATGATTTCGCCCTGCTGCGGCACGGCGAGGTATTTGTCATGCTCCACCACCAGCGCGGGACGCTGCAAATCCGCTTGGAACTGCGCGTCGTAGGTTTCACCATGGTAGATGTGGTTGTAGACGATGGGGCTTTCCTCACACTGCCAGCTGTCGTCGGTGAGAATCAGCTCCTTTTCGCCGTCCGCATAGACGATTTCCAGCGCCGCAATCAACGCCGTCTCACGGTAGCCCAGATATTCCGCACCCTCGTGGGCACGGCTCAGCGCCTTCCAACCCCGGCCCAGAGTGATGGCGAGCTTGTTTTTCTTGGCGATTTGCGCGCTGACATCATAGGTCTGCGTCTGCACGCGGGTGGCGTAGGCCGTCCAGCCCGGCGCGAAGATGAAATCCCCCACGCGCGCGCCGTTCAGCTCTGCCGCATAAATGCCCAGCGCCGAAACCTCCAGCGTTGCCTGCTTGACCTCTTTTTTGGCCGCAAACGAGCGCGTGAACACCACCGCGCCGTCCGCCGTGCCAACCGTGCCCTTGACCCATTCCGCTTTTCTGATGTTTGCCATTTGTGTTGCCTCCTTTATTTTGGTGTGGTTTTATTTCAGTATTTTTTGTAAAAATCGGCCGCCCTTTCTGCGGGAGATTTCGCGGTACCCCTGCGCGCGGTAGAGTTTGCGCGCCGCTGTGTTGTGGCTGAAAACGTGCAGACGTATCCGCTGAACGCCCTGTCCGCGCGCCAGCACTTCCAGTGCCTCCAGCGCCTGTGTGCCGTAGCCCTTGCGCCGCTGCGCCTCGTGGATGAGAAAATCGCAGATGAAAATTTCCTCCCCGCGGATTCCATACCAGAGAAAGCCGACCGTCTGTCCCTGCGCATTCACGAGATGATTCAAGAAGTGGTTCGGCGTTGCCATGCCCTGCGGCAGGATGCCGCAAAACTCCGCAAGCGCAGCTTGCAGGGCTTCCGCCTCTTGCGCCGCTTTCCCGGCGCGCAGCAACTCCTGCGCGTAGTCCTTTGTGCTGCTTTCTTGGAACGCGGTGAAGTCCTCCAAGGTGAAGGGGCGGAAAGTGAGGGGCATGGGGCGGCCTCCTTTGTGTATTATTTCAAAATCCAAGCGCCCACCGAAAACGCATCCTCTTTGATGCTCTTGCCGAGGTACTTGGCAAAGTCCGCCCGCAGCTGCTTTTCCAGCTCCGGCGGCGGCACATCGGGCTTGGCGGTGACGGCTTCGGCGCTGAAGCTGCCGTCCTCACGCGAGAGGACATACTGCGTTTCGCCCTGCACCAGGAACACGCGCCCCGCCGCGTCAAAGGTCAGCGTACCGAGCGCGTCCTGCGGGATTCGGGTTTCGTAGGTCTGTTTGAGTGTCTGCTTTTTTTCGTCATATTCCGCAAGCACGAGCTTGCTGCGCGCGTCCTGCCAATCCAAGGAGATATCCGGCTCCAGCTCAAAGGCGATTTCGCGCGAATCCGCAGAGGCGGCGAGGTCGCCGAACAGCTCGCCCTCTTCCTTGGCGGTGTAGACAATTTTGTCGTCAATCATGAGCGCATGCTGTACATAGGCCGCGCCGCCGTGCGGGACGTTTTCGGCGTAGAGCAACGTCTTGCCGCCCGTCAGCGGCAACACCCGATAGCTCAAAAATGAGCTGATTTCGGTTCCGGATTTTGCGTCAAAGAAAAAATATTCACTGGTGGACGGCGAGAGATGCCCATCCATCAAAAAGCGCTCGTTGGAAATCCATTCCAACGAAGGGTCGCTGCTGCAGACGGGGTAGGCATGGGACATTTCACGCAGCGGCTTGCCCTGCATATCCATAACCCCCCACGCGCAGCTCATCGGGCGTATCCGCCAGCGCATATTGATAAGCGAGCAGCTTGCCGTCCGGCGAGGGGGTGATGCCGGTTTTTTTTAGGCCTTGATTCGCAAAGGGCGTGATTTCCCCGCTCGCGCCGTCATAGCGGCAGGCGGTATCGTCATAATAGAAAATTGCCCGATTCCATTTGGCAAACAACGTCTGCCGCGCGGTTGGCTTTTGGGTTTGGGTATCGGACGGCGCGGCGGTTGGTGTGGTATCCGCCTGCGTTTGCGCTTCGGTGGTGGCGGCTTCGATTTCGGATGCCGTGGTGGTTTGGGCGGGTTGGGTAGTCGCTTCCGGCGGCTTGCCTTGGCAGGCGGTGAGGAGCATTGCCGCAAGCAACAGCAGCAGGGATAGCGTTCGTGTTTTTTTCATCACGATAAGCTCCTCATTTCCGCAGCGCAACGCTGCCTTCGATGACCTTGGGATAGCTCAGCGCTTCAAAGCGCAAAGTGATGCTGCTTTCCCCTTCGGCGATGGGATGATAATATACAAATTGATTGACCTTCTCCCCCGCGCGGATGCCTTGCGACGGCGTTCCCACCGCCACGGAAGCCTGCGCGATGCGCAGCTGATACAGCAAGCCCTCACGGATTTCAAAGCGGACGGCTGCCAAGGATTTGCAGCCCGCGTTGGGGACATCCACCATGCTGCTGTCCGCGATTTCCGCGTACAATATCTGAATCAACCCTTCGTCCGGAAAGTCCTTGCTAAGATTCTGCGCCGTCCGTTTTTTTGCATCCAGCGGAACCGCAAAGTCGTAGGCATTCTTCAGCGTCACCATCGCCAGGGTGCGGAATTCGTATTCGTAATCCGCGCGGTTTTTGTAAGGCAGGGCAAAATGATTGTATTGAAAATGGTCGAAGGTTTCACTGCCGCGCTTCTCCAACGCCGCAGCATTCACGCCCGCGCCTTTATCCCGCAGTGACCCGGCAGGCTGAAAATCGGTATAGGGACTCAGGGAGGCAATGACCGCCAGGTCATAGACGCTGCGGTCGGAGGTCAAAAAATTCTCGATGTAGATTTCGCCGTCTCTTTCTTCGCTGAGCTTGGCCTGAAAGGTCAGTCCGTTGTTCAGCGGGAGGGCATACAGCTCCCGCGCATCCACGCCCGCCGGGCGAGTCCGCGCCAGCAGAAATCCGCCGATGCAAACCAGCAATATTCCCAACACAAGGGCGAGGATTCGGTATCGGCCTTTTTTCGGCATCGAACACACCTCCCACTCTATTTTTCTCCATGTTCTATGTTACCAAAACGCCACCCCAAAGTCAAGCAAAGCTTTTGCAAAAACAACAAAAAACAACAGGCACACCAAGTGCGCCTGTTGCGTTTGCGAATACAGGTCAAATATTTTGCTTGTCCACAACTTCCAGCAATTCAATCAAGTCCTTCAGCTGTGTATGTTCTTTGTCTTTCAGGCTCGCAATCAAGCCGGCGATGGCAAACACGCAATGCGCTTTGTCCATGTCTTGCAGCAAGCAATCCGCCGGGACGCGAAACAAAAGCGGAATTTTCTCAAAGGTTTCAAGCTTCGGCAGCTTATCTCCGGCTTCGATTTGACGAATAAAGTTGGAGGACACATCCAAAGCGTCGGCGGTTTCTTGCTGCGTCAAGCCCGCTCTCTTTCGATATGCCTTAAAACGCTGCGCAAATAGTTTTTTGTCCAAAACAGACACCTCCGGTAACAATGATAGCTGCCATTAATTTTAGCGTATTTTTGGTTTCATTCATAGAAACCAATGGTGGCTATCCTAGTTACCGTTGGTTGCTGTTTTCTTTTTTTATGCCATAGGCTTGCATCATGCGGCGGACGCGGCGGGCGTTGAATTCGTGCTCTGCGCTATCCGCATGGCATCGGGCGGAGCAAGCGCCGACCCTACGCATTGGACGATGTCGTTTGCAGGGGACGCTGTCCCAGCGTCCCGATGCTGTTTTCGGGGCGTGACACACATGATTCAGCCGCAATGCGGCAATATTGTCCATGCGGCATCCCCATCCACGGCAAGGGCAAGCCCTTGCCCTACAACGATTTTGTTGACGTGTTGCGCGCGGTTTGCTGTCCATGGGATGGGTGCCTTCGCCGCTCTAACAAAAAACAACAGGCACACCAAGTGCGCCTGCTGCGCATTTGCGAGAAATCGCTTATTTGAGGTTGTAGAAGGAGGCGAGACCGCCGTAGACGGCTTCGTTGCCGAGCTGGGCTTCGATTTTGAGCAGGCGGTTGTATTTGGCGATGCGGTCGGTTCTGCTCATGGAGCCGGTCTTGATTTGACCTGCGTTGGTGGCCACGGCGATGTCGGCAATGGTGACATCCTCGGTTTCGCCCGAACGGTGGGAAACCACGGCGGTGTAGCCCGCGCGCTTGGCCATCTCGATGGCTTCAAAGGTCTCGGTCAGCGTGCCGATTTGGTTGACCTTAATCAGGATGGAGTTGCACATGCCCTGCTCAATGCCGCGCGCAAGACGCTTGGTATTGGTGACGAAGAAGTCGTCGCCCACGAGCTGTACCTTGCTGCCCAAACGAGCGGTGAGCATCTTGTAGCCCTCCCAGTCGTTCTCGTCCAGACCGTCCTCGATAGAGATGATCGGGAACTCTGCAATCAGCCCCTCATAGAAAGCGACCATTTCCTCGGCGGTCAGGCTGCGGCCCTCGCCAGCGAGGTCATATTTGCCGGTCTCTTTGTTGTAGAACTCAGAGGAGGCAACGTCCATGGCGATTTTGATGTCCTCACCGGGCTTGTAGCCGGCGTTTTTGATGGCTTCCACGATGACCTCAACGGCCTCGCGGTTGGAGGCAAGGTTCGGCGCAAAGCCGCCCTCGTCGCCCACGGCGGTGTTCTCGCCTTTGTCATGCAGCACCTTTTTCAGTGCGTGGAAAACCTCCGCGCCCATGCGGATGCCTTCCTTGAAGCTCGGCGCGCCCACGGGCATAATCATGAACTCCTGGAAGTCCACGGAATTATCCGCATGAGAGCCGCCGTTGAGGATGTTCATCATCGGGGTGGGGAGCTGCTTCGCGTTGAAGCCGCCCAGGTATTGGTAAAGCGGCAGGTCATGGTAATCCGCGGCGGCATGCGCCACAGCCATGGAAACGCCGAGGATGGCGTTCGCGCCCAGCTTGCCCTTGTTCTCTGTGCCGTCCAGCGCGATCATGGCATGGTCCACAAGCGTCTGATTGGTGACGGAATAATTGCCCGCCAGCGCGGGGGCAATGATGCTGTTGACATTGTCCACAGCCTTGAGGACACCCTTGCCGAGGTAGCGCGCCTTGTCGCCGTCGCGCAGCTCAATGGCTTCGTGCTCGCCCGTGGAGGCACCGGAGGGCACCATGGCGCGGCCGTATGCGCCGGACTCGGTATAGACTTCCACCTCCAGGGTGGGATTGCCGCGGGAATCCAGAACTTCGAGGGCTTTGATTTTTACGATTTGAGGCATGATAAACGAACTCCTTTTCTTTCCATAGTCTAATTTCATATTATACCACAAAAGCGCAATAATAAAAGGGCTTTTTGAAAAAAGAAACGAAAAAAAGGCTCGGACGCGCCAAGCCTTTTTTGTGCATTTTGTTTAGGGCGTGTCTAGAATGCCTCCTTTCTCGCGAGACTATGTTCGCCTGCTTGGATCCCCAAGCTTACCGAGAGCGCGCGGTTCACACGGGTCATGTCCCCGGAGTTCAGCACGCCCATACGCTCCTTCAAGCGCTTTTTGTCAATGGTGCGCACCTGCTCGAGCAGCACGATGGAATCCTTCGCTAGCCCACAGCCGTTGGCGTTGACCTGAATGTGGGTGGGCAGGTTGTTCTTCTCCCGTTGGCTGGTGATGGCCGCCGCAATGACCGTTGGGCTGAACTTGTTGCCCACATCGTTTTGCACTATCAGAACGGGTCGTACCCCGCCCTGCTCCGAGCCCACCACAGGGCTCAAATCCGCATAATAAATCTCGCCGCGCCGAATCGTATTCATCCTTTTGCATTCCTTTCCATTTGAGTACACCCATATTTTTGCCCGTCCGCGCAGAAAATAATCATCGCCTTGAAAAATTTCGGGGATGTCCGCGTCTATTGCTATTGTATGCGTAAAACACAAAAAACGTTCGGCGCGGATGGTGTATATCCGCAGACATCCGCGCATAAGGATGAAACAGAAAAAAAGCGAGGAGCGTTGATTATGGCGATGATACCGGCACGCAAGGGTGCTGCCGTTTCGGTGTATGACCCCAATCCAGGGGCGCGCAAAACCGTTGTGTTTCTGCATGGCTGGCCGTTGAGCCACGCGATGTTTGAATACCAGTTCGCCGCACTGCGGGACTGCCGCTGCATCGGCATTGACCTGCACGGCTTCGGCAAATCCGCCGCACCGCTGGAAAAATATGACTACAACAGCTTTGCGGACGACCTGGCGGCGGTAGTGCGGCAGATGAATTTGCAGCGCTTCACGCTGCTGGGCTTTTCCATGGGCGGCGCGGCGGCGCTGCGTTACATGAGCCGTTACCGGGGCAATGGAGTCAGCCGTCTGGCGCTGGTGGCCGCCGCCGCGCCCGTGTTTACGCGGCGGGAGGACTTCCCCTTTGGCATGGCAAAAAGTCAGGTGGACGATATGATTTACACCGCGCTGCGGAGTCGTCCGCAGCTGCTGGAAAGCTTTGCGGCGGACTTCTTCGGCCGCGACCCCGGTGAGCCGATGCGCCGCTGGTTTCGCGCGCTGTGCCTGGCGCAATCCCCCGCCGGGACGCTTGGCAGCCTGTTTGCCCTGCGCGATGAGGATTTGCGCCCCGACCTCGGCAAGGTGCGCGTGCCCACCGGGATTTTCCACGGAAAAAAGGATCGCATCTGCCCCTTCAGCCTCGGCGTGGAGCTGAACAAAAGCCTGCCGGATTCCACCCTCTTCGCCTTCCAGAACAGCGGCCACGCCGTGTTTTATGACGAGCTGGATGCCTTCAACCGCGCGCTGGTCGGGTTCATCAGCTAAAGGTACGCATCAGCTCACGCAATTTTTTTCGCGGATTTTTGGAAAATTTTTCGTTTGGGGCTTGCATTTTTTGAAGCAATGGGTTATACTATCGCTTGCGGATTTCATTTGCGCCGTTTTCGGGGCGGCGGATACGCAAGAAGGACGTTTAGCTCAGCTGGTAGAGCATTCGCTTGACGTGCGAAGGGTCAGCGGTTCAAGTCCGTTAACGTCCACCAATCAGAAAGGGGCTGTAGCAAAACAAAAAATTTTGCTGCAGCCCCGTATTCCTGTCAGAAGAAAGAAACGCCGGTGAAAAAGAAAGAAAATGTGGAAAAGCAGGCACAGCAAACCAAGGGT
>JGI994J12354_10000967_pt1 | contig 29090 bp, 31 predicted proteins | sample IntmicLarv3ML3BL_FD_12354 | JGI IMG/M metagenome (IMG submission 12354) | reverse complement strand
AACAGTTACAAGAGCAACTGGATGGAGTGGAACAATTAATCAAAATACACCAACCGCAGGAAGTGCAACAGTAGCAATAAATCATACTGGAATATCAACAAGACAAAAAATGTTTACAGTTACTTTTAAAAGGGCAGCTGGAGCTGTTGGACCTGAATGTGGGAATATTTATGTAGAACAAACTAAGATTACCCAAATAACACCAGAAGATCCAAAATCACCAGAAGATCCAAAAAATCCTGAAACTGGTTCAACTATGTCATACATAGCAATTGGAACTGGTATTGCACTAGCAAGTGGTGCTATATATATTGCAAGTAAAAGAAGAAAAGTATACAATATATAATTAAAATTATAGCTGCATAAATGCAGTTTTTTTCTTTGAATTTATGAATTTCACAAAAAATTCATTTACTTAAACCCCGCTTAGTAGTAAAATACTGAATTGTTAGTTGCCTAACTAACTAGAAATAATGTTTTAACAAAAAGAATATAAATATATACTAAGGAGGACATAATGTTAGAATTAAAAAAAATAAGTAAAAGCTATACAACTGGAGATTTTACTCAAACAGCTTTAAATGAAGTATCACTAAAATTTAGAACAAATGAATTTGTTGCTATTTTAGGACCAAGTGGTAGTGGAAAAACAACACTACTAAACATTGTTGGAGGATTAGATCGGTATGATACAGGAGATTTAGTAATCAATGGTAAATCGACCAAGGACTTTAATGATCGTGAATGGGATGCATATAGAAACAACTGCGTAGGATTTGTTTTTCAAAGCTACAATCTAATTAGTCATATCTCAGTTTTAGGAAATGTAGAAATGGGGATGACTTTATCAGGGGTTAGTGCGAGTGAAAGAAAGAAAAAAGCACTTTCAGCTTTAGAGCGAGTTGGATTAAAAGAACATGCTCATAAAAAACCAAATCAATTATCTGGTGGGCAAATGCAAAGAGTAGCTATTGCCAGAGCATTGGTAAATGATCCAGATATTATTCTAGCTGATGAACCAACTGGAGCATTAGATACAAAAACAAGTGAACAAATAATGGAACTAATTAAAGATATTGCAAAAGATAAGTTAGTTATTATGGTTACACACAATCCAGATATTGCCAATAATTATGCAAATCGTATTGTTAATATGAGAGATGGAATAGTTCAAAACGATACAAATCCATTAACAAATGATCCAAAAACCAGTGGATTTAATATCAGAAAAACATCAATGAGTTTTTTTACTGCATTAAACCTATCTTTTAACAACATTAGAACCAAAAAAGGTCGAACACTCCTTACATCATTTGCAGCATCAATTGGTATTATTGGAATTGCTTTAATACTATCATTATCAAATGGTTTTGATATTCAAATAGCTAAATTTGAAAAAGATACATTATCTTCAATGCCAATTATGATATCAGAACAAGCTATGGAGTTAAGTGAAGATAGAATTGCTAAAATTCAAGAAGAAAATAAATCATCAAACAAAGACTATCCAGATGCTTTAGAAGTATATCCAAAAGACTCAATGCAAGATACTTACACACACACTAATGTAATGACAAAAGAATACATTGAATATTTAAAGAAAATAGATACAAATTTAATATCTGGAATGTCATTTATGAGTGCTACAAACCTTAATATTATAACTAAAACTCATGATGATAAATACACACCAGTAACTTCAAACATATTTGGTAACTTACCACAAAAAGACGATAAAAATGATCCTTATGAATTCATGGAAAATACATATGATGTAATTGCTGGAAATTATCCAAAATCAAAAGAAGATTTGGTCTTAATTATAGATATTAAAAACAATCTTGATAAAAACATTCTTACTGCATTAGGATTTGATCCAAATGTTGAATCAATAAACTTTGATGATATTATTGGTAAAGAATTAAAACTAATAAAAAATGATAGCTACTATCAATCATTAGGTAAAATATACACATTTAATACAGATTACAAAAAACTCTATGATGAAACAGATTCAATAACTCTAAAAATTAGTGGAATTATTAGAGGTAAAGAGGGAAAAGAAATGATAACTTCATTCTCAAGTGGAGTTGCATATACAACTGAATTAATTGAATATGTAGTAAAAACAAATGCTGATTCTTCAATAGTTAAAGCGCAAAAACAAGCTGATTACAATATCTTAAGTGGTGAAGTATTTGTAAGCGGAGAAGAAGAAAAAACATTAAATAATTTAGTTTCTTATTTAGGTGGAGATTCTACACCATTCTATGTTCAAGTATTCTCTAAAGACTTTGAAACAAAAGACAAAGTTTTAGAATATTTGGATGCTTATAATGAGGGAAAAGAAGTAGAAGACAAAATTGTATATACAGATATGGGGAACTTACTATCAACTTTATCTGGAAATATAATGAGTGCAATTACTGTAGTATTAATTGCTTTCTCAGCTATTTCATTAATCGTATCAACTATAATGATAGCAATAATTACTTATATTTCAGTTCTTGAGAGAACAAAAGAAATCGGAATTCTAAGAGCTTTAGGAGCTCGTAAAAAAGATATTACAAGAGTATTTAATGCAGAAACATTCATTATTGGTGCTTCTTCAGGAATTTTAGGAATTCTAATTGCAAGATTAATGCTGATTCCAGCTAATGCAATTTTATTAAGCCTAACAGATTTAGAAAATGTTGCAGTACTAAATCCAGTTCATGCAATGATGTTAATTACTATAAGTGTTATCCTAACTTTAATTGGTGGATTCATACCTGCTAAAATGGCAGCTAAAAAAGATCCGGTAATAGCACTTAGAACTGAGTAAATCAGCAGTACACGAAAACATTCCAACAAGAATGTTTTTTAAGTTTTAAAACTTGTCCTATTTTAAAACTAAAGTGCATATTCTTTTTTAGGAGGACAAGCATGAAGAAGATGATTGGATTAAATGAAGAAGAAGTAATTAGCGCTAGGAATGAATTTGGCAGTAATGAACTTAGTAAAGTAAAAAGAAATAGTTTTCTAAAACTTCTCCTAGAATCTTTAGGAGACCCTATTATAAAAATACTTTTAATAGCATTAGCAATAAAGATAGTATTTTTATTTCAAAATTTTGATTGGTTCGAAACAATTGGAATTTTAATAGCGATTTTTTTCGCCTCATTCATATCAACAATCAGCGAATATGGAAGTGAAGCTGCATTCGCTAGACTGCAAGCTGAATCTTCCAAAATAAATGTTAGAGTCAAACGAAATGGAATTACAAAAGAAATTTTAATTGAGGAAGTAGTTGTAGGAGATATTGTCTTACTATCTTCAGGAGATAAAATTCCAGCTGATGGCTACTTAGTTGAGGGGAATATTAGTGTTGATGAATCCTCTTTGAATGGTGAGACGAAAGAAGCAAATAAAACAAGTGTATTTAGTGTTACAAGTCCTCCAAAAAAAGAAAATATACTTCATCGTGGTAGTGTTGTGTATGCACGTGATGGAAAAATGCTAGTAACCCATGTTGGTGATACAACACTTTATGGAAAACTAGCCCAAGAAATTCAAGAGGCAAAACCAATAAGTCCATTAAAGCAACGACTTGCAGGTTTTGCCAAACTTATCAGTCGAATCGGCTATGTGGGTGCCGGGTTGGTCACAATTTCATACTTATTTTCTGTTATAGTTCTTGAAAATAATTTTGAATTAAATGCAATGCTTATGACTATTACAGATTTTAAATTAATGTTTTCCCATCTTCTTTATGCGCTAACACTAAGTGTTACGATAATAGTAGTAGCAGTTCCAGAGGGGTTGCCAATGATGATAACTTTGGTTTTATCATCAAATATGAAACGCATGCTTAAAGACAATGTTTTAGTAAGAAGATTAGTTGGAATTGAAACAGCAGGTAGTATCAATGTTTTACTAACAGATAAAACTGGAACACTAACTAAAGGCAAACTCGAAGTAATAGGTTTTACTTCAAGTTTTTTAGACTACTATAAAAGTGAAATAGATATTAAAAAAAATAACAAACTACATGAAATGGTCTATGCCAATATTTATTACAATAACTCAAGTATATATAGCAGTGAGAAAAAAATAATTGGAGGAAATTCAACAGATAGATCACTTTTAGCATTTATTACACCAAATGAGGTCTATAAAGCAAAAATTATTAAACATAATGCCTTTGATAGTGCCACTAAATATTCAAGTACGATAATTGATGCTGGGAAAAAAATCATGCACATCAAAGGAGCTGCCGAAAAAATATTGCCAGCTTGTACAAAATATTTGGATGCATCTGGAGAGGAAAAAATATTAAAAAGTAAAAGCCAAATTGAACAAAATATTCAAAATGAAACAAAAAAAGGAATTAGAATTATTGTTTTGGCGTACAAAAATAATGATATTGAACAACAAACACTATCAAATCTAACACTAGTTGGATATATATCTATAAAAGACGATTTAAGAAGCGAAGCTAAAGAGGGCATTGCATTAGTAAAGAGTGCTGGCATTCAAACAATTATGATAACTGGAGATGCCAAAGATACTGCAGTATCTATTGCTAGAGAAGTAGGTCTTATACAAAGCGTTGATGACTTAGTAATAACGAGTGATGAGTTAGCTAGCTTATCGGATGATGATTTAAAAAAAATAGTTAAAAAGCTAAGAGTTGTATCTCGCGCTTTGCCTCAAGACAAGAGTAGACTAGTAAGAATTCTAGAAGAAGAAAAACAAATTGTTGGAATGACTGGAGATGGAGTAAATGATGCTCCTGCTTTAAAAAAAGCTGCTGTTGGATTTGCCATGGGAAGTGGGACAGAAGTAGCTAAAGAAGCAAGTGATATAGTTATTCTAGATGACAATATTCTATCAATTAGTAAAGCAATTCTATTTGGTAGAACAATTTTCAAAAGCATTCGCAAATTTATAATATTCCAATTAACTGTTAATCTGTGTGCTTTAGTCATGTCAATAATTGGACCATTTATTGGTATCGATACACCTATTACCATTGTTCAAATGCTTTGGCTAAACATGATTATGGACACACTAGCTGGACTGGCATTTTCATTTGAACCAGCCCTAAAAGAATACATGCATGAACCACCTAAGAAAAAAGATGAGGGAGTTGTTAATAAATACATGATAAGTGAAATATTATTTACAGGTCTCTACTCTGCAATAATTTGTCTAATATTTCTAAAAGCTCCAATATTTAAAAGCTATATTCGAACTGGTGAAAATAATAAATATCTGATGACTGCATTCTTTGCTTTATTTATATTTATTGATATATTTAATGCTTTTAATGCAAGAACACAGAGAATTAATGTCTTAGCAAATATCAAAAAAAATCCAGTATTCATAGTTATTATTACCCTAATAATAATTGTTCAAGTATATCTAATTTATTATGGTGGAACAGTATTTAGATCATATGGACTAGAAATAAGAGAACTGCTAATTGTTATATTACTAGCATCAACAGTTATCCCAATTGATTGGATTCGAAAAATAATTCTCAAAAAAATAGGTGTAAAAAGAGGAGTTTAAATAGTAGATTAAGTAATATCCGTGGATGTAAATTAAAAGAATAGATCGAAAATATCTGTCTTTTTCTTCATTTAAGCTAGGTAAATTAACTATTCGCATGTGCTTTTTACTCATACTATATCTAAGAAAGGGGAAAAGTATATGTTTTTTGAAGAAAATAACTATCGAAATTACGATATAGATATTGTTACGCTTCCAAAAGAAAGCTATTATCAAGCAAATTTGAAAAGTAGTATCAGCTATGAACCAAAAAAAGAAATTCAAACTAAGTTTCTATCACCTGAGGATGGATTAATGCGCGGAAATTTAATATCAGAAGAATATGAGGGGTATAAAAATTATAATTTTTTTCGATTAGTACCAAAAACCGAAAGAGAAGTATTATTATTTAAAGTTTATGAATATGATTTTGCTGTAAATGACTTAAATTTATATTTAGATTTAAATCCAAGAGATTTAGAAGCATTAGCTTTATTTAATAAGTATAACGAAGCTTTAAAACACGCAATTAAAGTCTATGAAAGTATATATGGACCATTAACATTAAATGACAGTGATTATGATTCATACAGGTGGATTGATAACCCATGGCCTTGGGAAAATGATGGAGGTAGTAAATATGTTTAGATATGTAAAGAAATTAAATTACCCAATTAACATTAAGAAAAAAGATTTGCGAATAGCTAAATACATTAATACTGCTTTAGGAGGTCCTGCTGGAGAGCTAGGAGCATCGCTTAGATATTGGATGCAAAAATATACCATGCCAGATGAGATTGGAAGATCTTTACTTAACGATATAGCTTGTGAAGAACTAGGACACGTTGAAATGCTTGGAACGATGTTTCATCAGCTGACTAAAGGTGCAAGTGCCAAAGAAATGATGGAGGCAGGACTTGGAAGTCATTATGCAGATCACGGAGTAGGAGTATATCCAACTGATGCTAGTGGAAACCCATTTTCTGCTTCATCATTTGCAGTAACTAGTGATGTTTTAGCAGATATCAGCGAGGATATGGCAGCAGAACAAAAAGCACGTGCATCATATGAAAATTTAATTAACTTAACAGATGATGAAGATGTAATTGGACCACTATTATTTTTGCGTCAAAGAGAAATAGTTCATTTCAATCGCTTTAAAGAATTATTTGAATATTATAAAAAGAAAGGCTATTAAAAAATAAAATTTATGATATTATAAACTTTCAAAATAGTGTAGTGATTTTGATATAAATTTGAATTTACAAAACATAATATTCTATGGTAAAATACAGATGGAAGGATATGGTAAATATGGTAAAGAAAAATATTGAACGTAAAATCCCTACTAAAAACTATTTGATTGCTGCTATCATAATTTTAGCAGTTATTGGATTAACATTTTATATATTTAAATGGGTAAGTGTAGTAAATGAGGAGAAACTATCAAAAAGTTATTTAGTATCATCTAATACAATAGTCCATGAAATTAAAGATATTGATGAATTAAACGATGTGTTTTTAGAAATGCCAAGTGAATACTTTGTTTACATATCTTATACTAATGATAAAGATGTATATGAATTAGAAAAAGAATTAAAAGATTTAATTATAGAATATGGATTAAAAGATTATTTCTATTATATAAATACAACAGAAATGAAAAATGATAAAGACTATTTAAGTAAAATAAGTGAATCATTAGCAATTGAAAAATCTGAACTATCTAAAATTCCAACTATAATTATGTTTAGAGATGGTAAGATAGTAACTGATGGTGTAGTAAAAAGAGAAGATGAGCAAATGATAAAAGCTTCTGACTTTGCTAAGTTATTAGAAATAAAAGAAATAAAAAAAGTAAGCCGCTAAGGCTTTTTTTACAACTGTAAGGGTAGTTATAAAATATGATAAAATAACTAATAACATAAATTAATACTAAGATTTAGATTATAGTATAATAAAATTAAGAGGTGTTAAATGATAACAATAGAAGAATTAAAAGAAATATTATTTAAGGTATACGATAAGTCAACAGTTCATTATAAATATAAATCAAACTGGACAAAAAGTAATCCTACTTATGGACAATGTGTACCTACTTCTTTATTAGTTCAATATTATTTTGGAGGAGATATTTACAAGCACAACATAGAATTTCATTATTACAATGTTATTGATGGAAAAGTATTTGATTTAACTAGCGACCAATTTGGATATGAACTAGATTATTCGCTTGGAAAGAAGAAAGAACTAATAATGTCTCAATCAACAACGCAGGAAAGATTTGATATTTTAAAGAATAAAGTAGAAAATTATCTGGAGGATATAAAATGATACATATTTGTCTATTCGAACCAGAGATAGCTGGAAATACTGGAAACATTATGAGAACTTGCGTTGCTACTAATGCCAAGTTACATCTAATCGAGCCACTTGGATTCTCACTTGATGAAAAAAGCATTAGAAGAAGTGGCGTTAACTATGTATCTGATTGTGAGTATACAGTTTATAAAAATATTGAAGAATTTTTTGATAAAAACAAAGGGGATTTTTATTTTTTGACCAGATATGGTCATAAACCACACACAAGTTTTGATTATTCTGATACAAATAAAAACATATATTTCTTTTTTGGGAAAGAAAGTACAGGAATTCCCCCACAAATTCTAAAACCATATATTGAAAATTGTCTAAGAGTTCCAACTACAGATAAAGTTAGAAGTTTAAATCTTTCTAACACTGTGGCTTTAGTTATATATGAAGCACTAAGACAACAAAATTATCCCAATCTTTTATTTGATGAACCACATAAAAGCAAAACATTTATTGAAGAAGCATAAAACAACTCTAGTTATATGCTTTTTTCTGTGCTAAAATAAATCTAAATAAAAAATAAAAAGGAGTAAATATTTATGGTATGTAAAAACTGTGGAGCAACACTTCCAGCTAGAGGTGTGGTTTGTGCTGCATGTCAAAACACAATGGCACCAGATCAAATCGAGGGAATTAGACAAATGAACAAAGCTCAAACAAATGGAGCTAAAGTTGTTCCAATTAAACCAATTAAAGATGATTATTACAATCAAAACCCATTAAGTTTGGGTGAATATAAACCTCAAAAAGAAAACAAACTACTGGGAGCACTAATAATATTAATAATTCTAGTAATAGTTATTGGTATAGCAATAGCAAAATACATAAGCAATGTATAGAACATTAAACACTTGTAAAAAATAAACAATAGGAGGATTAAAACAATGGTTACATTACTACTATGTCTAAAAGTTTTCTTTGCAAGAATTATCGATGTATCTTTAGGTACATTAAGAACCTTAGTTGTTGTAAAAGGAAAAACAGGACTTGCAAGTCTGATAGCATTTTTCGAAGTTATGATTTGGTTTCTAGTTGCCAGAGAAGTATTGGGTGCAGAAGAACTAAACATATTTGTTGCAATTTCCTATTCCCTAGGATTTGCTGCAGGAACTCTAATTGGTTCAGTATTATCAAAAAAACTTATTAAGGGAACAGTTGGAGTGCAAGTTGTAACTTCAAGAGACAATAATAACTTAATAAAAACAATTCGTCATGAGGGTTTTGCTGTTTCAGTAATTGATTTAAAAAATGATTTTGGCAAAGAAAGAAAAGAAATGCTTTTCATTCAAGTAAATAACAAAAGTTTAAATAGATTATTAAATTTAATAAAAAAACTTGATTCAACCGCATTTGTTGTAGTAAATGAGACAAAAGCTGTTCAAAATGGTTATGTAAAATAAGTAATGTTTGATATAATTAAAAACAAAAGAATAGGAAGTGCTAAATTATGAGTAAAAATAAAAAAATTTTATTAATATTAATTTCAATTACATTAATAATAACAATAAGTGTTGGAATAACTTATGCATTATGGAGTCAAAGTCATGAGCAAACTAATGCTAATTTAGTAGAAAGTGGATGTTTTGAAATAACATTCCAAGAAGTAACTACCAAAATTGATTTAGTAAATGCATATCCAATTGAAGATGAATTAGGATTATCTTCAGATGCCTATACTTTTAAGATTAAAAATACCTGTAATACAAAAGCCGAATATTTGGTTAAATTAGAAATAGTTGATAATTCAACTATGCCACTAAATAAAGTGAAAGTTGCAATAGATAACAACATATCTATTTTAGATACAAATGAAGAGGGAATTAGTACTTTAAAAAAAGCTGGTGTTAATATAAGCGATGTCTACATAATTCATACAGGACTTCTAGAATCTGGTGAAGAAGTAACACATTCTTTAAGAGAATGGATTGATTATTCAGCAACAACAGCAGAAGCTGCAAACAAAACATTAAATAGTTATATAACTATTGAAGCAAGTGCAAGTGACGCATCAGTTTGTGATGTAATGGATAAAAGCATTTTAAACAATGCGATTCTTTGTCAACAAGACGGAAAAAAATCCATCGAAGCAAAAGGAAATCCTGCATTTAATGTTGTTCCTACAGCACAAACTAGTGGAATCTATGCCACTGAGGATGAATATGGAATGAGTTATTATTATAGAGGAGAAAGAGAAACGCTCGCAAATAATTTAATATTTGCCGGATTCCAATGGAAGATAGTAAGAGTAAATGGAGATGGTTCAGTTCGTATAATTTATAATGGAACTGAAACTCAATTTAATAGTGCAAGCACGATGAATACAACAGGAGTTAATACACAAGTCGGAACAAATGCTTTCAATGCTCAAATGTTAGATAATCGCCATGTAGGATACATATTTGGAAACTCTACTGCAACACTTGTAGATGTTCAAACCAATACAAACAATAGTGCAGCAAAAACATATCTAGATAATTGGTATAGAGATAATATTCAAATTTTAGCTACAACTATAACTGACAAATTAACAGATAATTTATTTTGCAATGATCGAAGCGTATCAAGTGGAACAGGAATTCTAGGAAGTGCAACTTATGCACCATACATAAGACATTATACTAATAGAACTAATCCTACTCCAACACTAAAATGTGCACAACAAAATGACAGATTCACAGTAAGTGATACTGCAATTGGAAATGGAGCATTAACGTATCCAATCGGCCTTATTACAGCAGATGAAATAGCATATGGAGGAAATGTATATAGTTTTGGTAATGTAAATCAATACTTGTCAACTTCACAATCATTTTGGACTATGACTCCAAGTAATAGCACAGGAAAGGATGGAGATATATGGAGTTTGTACTCAAGTGGAGTATTATATGCAGATTTTAATAATTATACTTATGGAATAAGACCTGTATTGAATTTAAGAGAAAATATGCAAGTTACAAGTGGAGATGGAAGTGCCACTAATCCATTTATAATATCTTAGAAAATAATAAACATATAACAAAAAATAACAAAATTACAATGAATTTCAAATAATTAAGCCACTAAGGCTTGTAAACAATTATATTAACGTGCTATAATCAATTTAACAAAAAACAAACAAGTGGGCAGAAAATTCCCACTTGTTATTATTATGAGGTGGAAAATGGAAGATAAGTTAAATACTATTAAGATTGCTATTGCAGAGAAATTAGAACCTATGAACATCATTGTTGATGAAATAACTTATGAATTGGAAAACAAATATTATTTTTTACGCATAACTTTAGATAAAGTTAATGGAATCGATTTAGATACAATTGTTGAGGCAACAAATATTATAAATCCAATTTTAGATGAATTAGATTTAATTGAAGATTCATATATTTTAGATGTGTTAAGTAAAGAGAAAGGAAGTGCTGAATAATGGATAGTAAAGCATTTATTAAAGCATTAGAAACATTAGTAGACGAAAAAAATATTTCCAAAGATGTTGTATTTGAAGCTATGGAACAAGGATTACTTACAGCATACAAAAAAAACTTCGATTCAAAAACAAATGCTAAAGTAGTGATTGATAGAAATACAGGAGATATTAAAGTATTTTCTTATTTAGTAGTAGTTGAAGAAATTGATGAGGGTGATTATAAAGAAGATGAAGAAAGTGGCGAAGAAATTTATATTGAACCAGCTATCAATTTAGATGCACAAATTCTATTAGAAGATGCTATTGAAATTGTTCCTGGAATAGCTTTAGGCGAAACAATTGAACAAGAAGTTACACCTAAAGACTTTGGCCGTGTTGCTGCTGGAACCTGTAAACAAGTAGTTACTCAAAAAATAAGAGAAGCTGAAAAGAATAGTATTATTGATCAATATGTTGATAAACAAGATGAAATGATGGTAGGGCTTCTTGCAATGGAAGATGCTAGAAATTACTATGTTGATTTGGGAAGAACTAGAGGAATACTACCAAAATCGGAAATGATTCCAGGTGAAACTCTAAAAATGGGAACAAGTGTTAAAGTCTACATTACCAAAGTTGAATCTCAACCTAAAGGACCATTAATTTTGTGCAGTCGAAAACACTATGGTTTTGTAAAAAGACTGTTTGAATCTGAAATACCTGAACTAGCTGATGGGACAATCATTCTTCATGCAGTAGCTAGAGAAGCAGGAGTTCGAAGTAAAATATCATTATATTCAACAAATGATCGAATCGATCCAATTGGAGCGTGTATTGGTGAAAGAGGATCTCGTATTGGTAATATTTTAAAAGAGTTAAATGGCGAAAAAGTAGATTTAATCAAATATGATGAAGATCCAGCAATCTTTATTGCCAACGCATTATCTCCAGCAAAAGATTCCATTGTTAATATACTTGATGAAGAAAATAAAGAAGCATTAGCAATTGTTAATGATGAAAATCTAAGCTTAGCAATTGGTCGTGGTGGTAACAACATCAAACTTGCTAGTAAATTGACTAGATATAAAATAAGTATAAAATCTTTAAAACAAATCCAAGAAGAGGGTAACAAATAATAAAGTAGGCAGGTGAAAATAGGTATGAAACAAAAAAAAGTTCCTCAAAGAACTTGTGTGGTAAGTCGTGAAAAATTTGATAAAAAAGAACTAGTTAGAGTTGTGAGAACTCCAAGTGGTGAAGTTATTGTTGATTTAAGTGGCAAAGCTAATGGCAGAGGCGCTTACCTAAAAAAAGAACTTGCTATTATCGAAAAAGCTAAAAACAGTAAAATTTTAAGTAAACATTTGGAAGTAGAAATACCAGATAATATATACGAAGAATTACAAAAAATAATATAGAAAAGAGGGTGATTGTTATATGATGAGTGTCAAAGAATATGCAAACGATACTGGTTATTCAATTGCAGAAATACTAAAGAAAAGTAAAGAACTAGGGATGGATGCTAAAAATGCAGAAGATGAATTGAGCGAAGATGATATTATTATTTTAGATAATGCCATGAGCCTAATTAGTACTGAAAACGATACTAGCTTAGATGATGCTGAAGAATTAGACGAAGCAGTTGAAGAGATAATAAAGACTAGTCGAATCGAAAAAACTCTAGATACGAATACTAAAAAACAAAAATTAAAAAAACGTTCTCAGCAAATAAATTCAAAAGAAGAGTATTTGAATAAAAGAAAAGAAATGTATAAAAATAAAGAAAAATTACAAGGAAATGCTGAAGAAGAAAATAGTAATGTTATTTTATACAAAGAAGAAATGACTGTAGCAGAATTTGCCGAAATTTTAGGAGTTAGTGGTAGTGATTTAATCAAAAAAATAATGTTGAGTGGTTCAATGCTTTCATTAAATCAAGTAATTGATTTCGAAAATGCTGAAATAATTGCTCTAGATTATAATAAAACATTAAAAAAAGAAGAATCACAAGATATATCTAATTTTGAAGAATTTGAAATTGTTGATAAATTAGAAAATTTAGAAAAAAGACCTCCAGTAATAACAATTATGGGACATGTTGATCATGGAAAAACTTCCCTATTAGACTACATTAGAAATAGTAAAGTAGTAGATGGAGAATTCGGTGGAATAACTCAACATATTGGAGCTTACCAAGTGAATCATGAGGGGAACAAGTTGACATTTATTGATACTCCAGGACATGCAGCGTTCACTGAAATGCGTGCACGTGGAGCTAGTGTTACAGATATTGTTATTATTATCGTTGCAGCTGATGATGGTGTAATGCCTCAGACTAAAGAAGCAGTAGATCATGCAACAAGTGCTGGAGTACCAATTGTTGTAGCAATTAACAAAATGGACAAACCATCAGCGAACCCAGAACGTATAATGCAAGGAATGGCTGAGTTAAATATTACTCCTGAAGAGTGGGGAGGGACAATTCCATTTGTTAAAATATCTGCGCAAACTGGAGATGGAATTGATTCACTTCTTGAAACACTAATTGCAATTAGTGAAGTAAACGAATTAAAAGCTAATCCACATCGTTATGCAATCGGATCAGTTATTGAATCAAAAGTTGACAAGAACATTGGTGGTATTGCTAGTCTGCTTATCCAAAACGGAACACTGCGTTTAGGTGATCCAATTGTTGTTGGAACTACTCATGGTAAGGTAAGAACAATGAAAAATGATTTAGGTGAGGCCATTGTTGAAGCTGGACCATCAAGTCCTGTAGAAATTACTGGTTTATCAGAAAATCCAAGTGCAGGATCAAAATTTATGGCTTTTGAAACAGAAGCAGAAGCAAAAAATGTAGCAGAAAAACGCGCAGTAGCAGCAAAGTCAGTTCAAGGTAAGAAAACATCGGTTTCTCTAGATGATTTATTTGCTCAAATTGAAGCTGGCTGTAAAGAAATCAATGTTGTTTTAAAAGCTGATGTTAAAGGTTCAGAAGAAGCCGTTAAAAATGCTTTAGAAAAAATTGATATTGAGGGCGTTAAAGTTAAAGTTATTAGAAGTGGAATTGGAACAATTAGCGAAAGTGATATTGTTCTAGCTAACGCTTCAAAAGCTATTGTTATTGGATTTAATGTTTCTCCTAGTTCTCAAACTAAAGAAACTGCTAAATCCTATGATGTTGAAATGCGTCTTTATACAATAATATACAAAGTTGTTGAAGAAATGGAACTTGCGATGAAAGGTATTCTAGATCCAGAATTCGAAGAGAAAGTTTTAGGAACAGCTGAAATTAGAAAACTATTTAAATTTTCAAAAGTTGGAAACATTGCAGGATCTTATGTTTTAGATGGTATTATGAAAAATAGTGCTGAAGTCAGAATTATCAGAGATGGTGTAATTATCCACACGGGTAAAATTGCTAATCTGCAAAGAGAAAAAGATTCAGTAAAAGAAGTTAAAAAAGGCTTTGAGTGTGGGATAACATTTGAAAACTACAGCGATATCAAAGAACGTGATATTGTTGAAGCTTTTGAAATAGTTGAGGTAAAAAGATGAGCATAAAAACTAAGAGAATAGCTAGTGAACTTGTAAAAGTTATTAGTGAAATTCTAGCACAAGAAGCTGATGATTCATTACTAAAAACAATCACAATAACAGATTGTGATGTGGCTGGAGATTTATCTTCAGCTAAAATATACTTTACATCTTTTAGCAATTTACAAATAAAACAGCTCGAACATGAATTAGAAGAAGCTTCATCATATGTTCGTGGTGAAGTAGCTCAAAAAATGGATTTACGTCATACACCAAAATTGAAATTTATCTATGATAAATCAATTGAATATGGTTCGAAAATAGAACGTATAATAGAGGATTTAAACAAAGATAATATCTAAAACATATTATCTTTTTTAAACTACGAGGAGTTTAAAAATATGATTACAATAAAAAATATAGAAACAAAAGAAGAATATAAACAAGCACAAAATTTATATAAACAATTTTTTAGTGAAAACTCTAATAGTAGTTATACTAACAGATTCATAATAAATGGATTCTCTAGAAAAGTCATGAGAGACATCAAAGATACGAAGTCTAGAGAATTTTTCGTAGCCATTGATGAAGATGCTAATAAAATTTTAGGATTTATTCGAATTAGAACTTGGTTAGATGATGAGGGTCATATATCTCATTTTTTCATAACTCCAAACTTTAGAAATAAATCAGTTAAAACGATGGAAGGAAATAAAAAAATAGCTTTACTACTATACAAAAGAGCAATAGAATATTTCAATGAAAATTCCATTAATACAGTAACTACATCAGTAAGTGAGGACAACAAAAAGATGCAATCGGCATTAAATAGAGTTGGTTTTGAGGTAGTAAATCCTAATCAAGGAATACTTTATTCAGCCAAAACACCAACTTTAGTGGAAAAATTGGAACCGATGATTGAAAGGCAAAAGTAGAATTATGATTATTAATGTTGATAAGCCAAAAGATTTAACGAGTAGAGATGTCGTTAATATAATTTGTAAAGCCCTTAATACAAAAAAAGTTGGACACACAGGAACTTTAGATCCTATAGCAACTGGTGTTTTAGTTATTTGTGTGGGTGAAGCTACTAAACTAGTAGAAATACTTACATCAAACGATAAAGAATACATTGCCGAAATAAAACTAGGAATAAAAACTGATACAGGAGATATTACTGGTAACATTATTGAAACCAAAAGTTTTAATATTAAAAAAGAGAATATCTTAATTGCTTTTAATAAATTCTTAGGTGATTATGAACAAACAGTTCCAAAATATTCAGCAGTAAAAGTAAATGGAAAGAAACTATATGAATATGCAAGAGCTGCTGAAGAAGTTGAATTACCAAAGAGAATAGTGAGTATTAAAAATATTGAACTAATAGATTATAATGAAGATGTTATAAAATTTAGAGTTCTTGTTTCAAAAGGAACATATATTAGAAGTCTAATAGAAGATATATGTGAAAGCTTAAATACAGTAGGAACCATGAATAATCTAACTAGAAGTAGACAAGGTATTTTTGATATTAACGATTCATGTACATTAGAAGATATTAAAAATAATAATTTTAAATTTTTAACCATCAAAGAATCATTAAGTAATCTACCAACTATGGAAATACCAACAGAATATATTGATAAAGTTAAAAATGGAGCAATAATTCCTAAAGTTTTTGCTAGCAATAGAGTAGTACTAACGAATAATAGTAAAATAATTGCTATCTATAAGACTTATGAAAAAAACCATGATTTTGCCAAACCATATCGAATGTTTAATCAAGAGAATACTTAAAATAAAGTGTTTTTCTCATTTTAGTATTTGCTAAAAATAAATGATGGGTTATAATGAATAATGTTACTGAGGTGTAGTTTATGAATAAAAAACGTTATTATAAGAAAATTTTGTCTTACTTTTTGAAGCACAAAAAGAAAATTATTATTTTTGTAATTACTTCAATTGCAACTTTAATTATTAATACATTCACACCACTATTGTCAGCGAAATTAATCACAGCAATAACTAATGTTGAGTTAAAACAAATGATATTCATGGCATTAATTCTCTTTCTTTTCTCAGCTATTGGAGAATTAGTTCGTATGATTAATAACGAAGTAAGTTCAAGACTACAAGATCTTGTAGAACTTGATATTAAAAGTGATGTTTCCAAGGAATTATTCAAACTTGAAGTAAAAAACTTTGATGATGAGGGAACTGGATTTTTCTATTCAAGAATTAATAGTGCGCCATCATCAATAGCATCAATCTTCTCGCGCATTAGATATAACTTAATAAGCCTACTATCCTCAATAGGAGTATTCATCTATGTTTTTATTATTAACTATAAAATTGGTTTAGGTCTTCTATGTTTATCTATAATTATGTTCATTCTTCAGAGAAAAAGAAGCAAAGTATGGGAACAAACTACAAAAGAAGTAAATGAATTAAACGAAAAATACACTAGTAACTTTGGTGAAATAATTAAAGGAATTAGAGATATAAAGGTTTTAAATCTAAAAGATATAATGATTAAAAAAACAACCAACGATCAGTCTCTTTTAACAGAGACTGAACACAAAATTCGTATTAAAGAACGAAAATTTGATGCAATTTATTGGATAATTGATGCTGTTGCTGAACTATCATTAATATTATTTGGTGTATACTTAATAAAAAACGGGGAACTAAGCGGAGCAAACTTTCTTGTAATTTATATGTATAAATACACTTTCAACGCATTTATCTACAGTATAAATAGTTTATATGATGAATATAAAAAAATAAATGTTTCCATTGAACGATTATATGAAGTAATTGATGGGGTTAAATATCCTTTAGAAAAATTTGGAACTACTACAATAGATAAAATTGACGGTGAAATTACGTTTCAAAATGTAAATTTTGGCTACAATGAAACCCAAGTATTAAAAGATATTAATTTTCAAATAAAGCCGAATGAAACTGTTGGTTTTGTTGGCAAATCTGGTCAAGGAAAGACAACTATTTTTAATCTAATATCCAAATTATATACAATCAATGATGGTATGATTTTAATTGATGGTATTAATATTAACGACTTAACTGAAAATTCAATTCGAAAAAACATTTCTGTCATTACTCAAAATCCATATATTTTCAATCTAACTATTAAAGAAAACTTAAAATTAGCTAATCCAAACATTAGTGATGAAGAACTAATCGAAAAGTGCAAACTTTGTGCACTCCATGACTTCATCGAAACTTTAGAAAAAAAGTATGATTCTAAAGTTGGTGAAAATGGTGTCATGCTCTCAGGTGGTCAAAAACAGAGATTGGCAATTGCTCGAGCCTTAATCAAAGACAGTGAAATAATACTCTTGGATGAAGCAACTAGTGCTCTTGACAATGAAACCCAAGATTATATTCAAGAATCAATTCGAAAAATAAGTGCAAATTTTACAATTTTAATAATTGCCCATAGATTATCAACAGTAGTCAATTGTGACAAAATCATTGTTATGGATGAGGGTAGAGTAATTGATATTGGAAAACATGAAGAGTTGATTAAAAGGTGTGAACCCTATAAAAAAATATACAAAAAAGAATTAGTATAATATTAGATAATAAACTATGTGTGCTCAAATCATACATTTTTTTATTTTATGCTTGACAACTTAGTAACTAAGTGATAATATGTATTTACGAAGACATACTATCAAAAAAATAATATGTAGTAGTGGAAATAAAAAAATAGAAAGAAAGAGGTAAAAAAAATGAAAATACAAGAAAGATTAAAAGATGCCAAAAGGGTATTAATAGTAGTAGATATGATTAATGGTTTTATGAAAGAGGGACTATTAGCAGATCACAAAATGATGGAAATCATTCCAACAGCAAAAAATATAATAGAAGAGTTTATAAAAGAAAATTATCCAATATTTGCATTTAGAGATGTTCATACAAAACTTAGTCCTGAACACAATAACTTCAGTGGACTACTACCACAAATGCATTGTTTAGCGGGTAGTGAAGAAGTAGATTTAATATCAGAATTAAAACCATATGAAAGGCAAATGATTGTAATAGATAAGAATGCAACTATGGGAATAACTTCTCCAATAACACATTCTGAGATAGAATACAATTTTTTATCCGAATACTTAGTATCATTAAAACAATTAGTGGAAGTGGTATTAATTGGAGTATGCACAGACATCTGCATTATGGATAATGCAATTCCAATAAAAAAGACCTTTGATCAATTAAATATCAATACCAGAGTAACAGTGCCAAAAAATGCAGTAGACACATATCACATTGATGGTATTCATGATAAACAAGAATGGAATAAGATGGCATTTAGATTTATGAATCAAGCAGGAATCTATTTGCCAGAAGAATATGTTTTAGAAAGAGGGAAACAAAAATGACAAAAAGAAGTATATTATTGAGTGATTTTTATGAATTTACAATGACTCAAGCAAATAACAATAACGGAATGAATGACAAAATAGCAGTATATGATTTATTTTTTAGAAAAGTACCAGATAATGGAACTTATGCTATAAGTGGAGGATTAGAAGAAATCATTAATTATATTAAAAATATTGAAGTAACAGAAGAAGAAATAGAATATTTAAGAAGTTTAAATAAATTTGATGAAAAATATTTAGATGCAATCAGAAATTTTAAGTTCACTGGTGATATATATGCAGTTCCAGATGGAACAGTTGTATTTCCAAATGAGCCACTACTTACAGTAAAAGCAAAAACATTTGAAGCACAAATTTTAGAAACAATGTTATTAGTAAAATATAATTATGGATCTCTAATCACTACAAAAGCAAGTCGAATCGCTACATCAGCCAAAGGTAGAGGGGTTATGGAATTCGGAGCAAGAAGAGCTCATGAAGAAAAAGCTGCAGTAATAGGAGCAAAATATGCAGTAATTGGTGGTTGCATAGCAACATCAAATACAAAAACTGGGTTTGAATTTGGTACTAACCCATCTGGAACAATGGCTCACGCATATGTGCAAATGTTTGACAGTGAATATGAAGCATTTCTAAACTATGCAAAAGCATATCCAAATGATTGTACCCTATTATTAGACACATATGACACAATAAATAGTGGAGTGGTAAATGCAATAAAAGTAGCAAAAGAATACCTAATTCCAAATGGTTACAGATTAAAAGGTGTAAGACTTGATAGTGGAGATTTAGCAAAACTATCAATAGATACAAGAAACACATTAGATGAAGCTGGATTAAATGACTGTAAAATAATTGCATCAAATGGTTTAGATGAATATTTAATTCAAGACTTAATCAACCAAGGTGCTCAAATAGATGTATTTGGAGTAGGAGAACGTCTTATTACTGCAAAATCTGACCCAGTGTTTGGCTGTGTATACAAATTAAGTGAGTTTGATGGCCAGCCAAAAATAAAACTAAGCGAGCAAGCAATCAAAGTTACCAATCCAGGACATAAAAAATGTATTAGATTTTATGATAAAGACACAGGACTAGCTTTAGGTGATGCTTTATTTTTAAAAGATGACTTAGTACCCAAAGAAGAATATGTCTTATATGATGAAAGATCTACTGTAAAAAGAAAAAGCATAAGTAATTATCAAATAAGAGAACTACAAATACCAATCTTCATTGATGGAAAATTAGTATATGAAATTCCTAGTATTGAAGAAACAATAAAATATACAAGAGGCGAGTTAAAAACTCTAGCAGATGAAATAAAAAGATTAGTAAACCCAGAATATTATACAGTGAGTTTAGATGAGGGATTATATAAATTAAAACAAGACACAATAAATAAAGAAAGAGAAAAAATAATGACTTTTAAAGGAGTAAAATAATGAAAGTATTACAAGAATTTTATCGTTTTAAATTAGTTGAAACAGAAACTATCGTAGGAAAAAGAGAGTATATAAAACATCCAGGTGCAGTTTCAATAATAGCACTAAATGATCAAAATGAAATACTAATTGAGCGTAACCTAAGAGTAGGAATAGATAAAATTTTAGTTGAACTGCCTAGTGGATTAGTAGAAGAAAATGAAGAGAGATTAATAACTGCCAAAAGAGAACTATTAGAAGAAACTGGCTATGTTGCCAACAAATGGGATGAATTATATACATTTTATAATTCAGCTGGAATATTAGATGAAACAACAACTATATTTCTTGCTAGAAATTTAGCATTTGTTGGTAAAAATCTAGACAAAGAAGAAAAATCAACTCAAATTAGTCAGGAATTTATAAGTGAAGAAGCCTTGTTTCAACTTATTATGAGTGGCGAAGAAGAAATTGATGCCAAAGTGCCAATGGCAGCTCTTGGATTAAGTAAAGTATTAGTAAGGAGATAAGATGAAAAAAATTGGTTTACTACTGGGATGCTTCAATCCCGTTCATAATGGACATATAGAATTAGCAAAAAGAGTATTACAAAGCAAAAGTATTGATGAAATTTGGTTTGTACCATCTCTTACTAACTTAAATCCAAAAGATACAAATTTAATTTCAGCAGAAATTAGAATCGAAATGTTAAAAAAAGCTATTGAAATGGAACCAAATATGGAAATTTGTTCCATAGAAACAACAGCCATACAACAACCATACACATTTGAAACGCTAAGATATTTAAGAGAACAATATGGTCACGATTTCTATCCGATAATCGCAACTGACAATTTAAAAACATTTAATCAGTGGAAAAACTATGATGAAATTTTAAATAAGCATTTTCTTATCGTTGCAAAAAGAGGTGACGAAGATTTAGATACAATCATTTCTGCTGATGAAGCGCTTCAACAGTTCAAAGAAAAAATCATTGTTATAGATGGAGATGCAAAATATGAAATATCATCAACAACTATTCGAAATAATATTCAAGATGAAGAACGAATGAGTAGATACTTAAATCCAGAAGTTTATAAATATATCAAAACAAACCAATTATATGGAGGAGTTAAAATTATGAGCAAATTTAATCCAGAAAAAGAAGTAGATAAAATAAGAAATTTTGTAATAAATTACATGCAAAAAAATGATTTAGATGGAATTGTTATGGGTATAAGCGGCGGAAAAGACTCAAGCATCGCCTCAGCATTATTCGCTAACATACTAGGAGCAGAAAATGTAATTGGGATAACGCTTCCGTGTCACTCAATTACTAGTGATACACTTGATGCTAAAGAGATTGCAAAACTGCTAGGATACAAATTATATGAAATTGATATTACCGATACATATGATGTTATGACATCAGCTCTAGATTCAAATTTAGACATTAGTGACAAAAATACATTACTAGATGCGCAAATAAATATCAAACCAAGACTTAGAATGGCGGCGTTATACTATGCTGCTCAAAGTCTAAGTGCAAAAAATAACAAACGCTATGTAGTAGCAGGAACGGGAAACAAATGTGAAATATACGTTGGATACTACACAAAATTCGGAGATGGAGCAAGTGACATTAATATTTTAGCAAACTATACAGTAAGCGAAATACTAGCGATTGGAACTTACCTTGGATTACCAAATCATCTAGTTTATAAAACTCCAAGTGATGGAATATCTGGAAAAAGTGATGAAGAAAAACTAGGAGTAACATACCAACAAATTGAGGACCACATAGAGGGAAGCAGATACAATCCTCTTATTGAAAAAATGTATGAGAATAGTGAACACAAAAGACAGGGTGTTATAACTATTACAGATGAAGAAACAAAAAAAACTTTTTAGAAATGAGTTGAAGACAATGAATCAAGAATACACATATAATTCACTACAAATAAGTGAAATAATAAAAAAATACTATCAAAAATATATGGGAGTAAAAGAAATAAGCGTTGATATCTACTCACATACAGTTTTAGAGGGGGAAAATCAAGATAAAAACCTTGCTCCAAAAACTGATATTATAATAAGGGGTAAGTTAAACCCAGAAATGAATGCAATATTTATCAAGAGCTTAACAGAAAGCGAAATCAAAGAAATAATGAAAGTATATTGTAATGAGTGTGATTATGAATTGATTAACTTTGTTCTTCAACAAGAAATAATATACCAAACAATTGAATACGGAGCTGGAAATAGGTTGAAAGCTCAAAGCGTATTTCATGGAATATATGTGTGCGCATCCAAACAAATTAGTAAGGAATTATTGCTAGCATAAAAAGTTCCAATTCACAGCGAAAGTAAGAAAAAAGAAAAGGTGTTAATAAGTGCTGAAAATTGTGGATAAAATCCAGTTATTGTTCTATAGGAATAAAAGATAAATTGATATAATAGATAAAGAAATATGGATGATAACAGATGGATGCTACAGAATTAAAAAGACAATGGGCTTATAAACAAATGTTAACATACCAAACAAAATTGAAAAGTGATGTTATAGCTCATGACCAAGAAATAAAAATTTTAATAAGTCTACAAGAGGGAATAATTATTAAAGAAGTCCAAGACTCCAATCTGGATGAAGAAAAGAATTCCAAATACTCGTGAAAAGACAGATAAGTTAAAAGGTGGACAAATTGGACACAAAAAACATAAGTTGGAAAAGTTGCACTTTTCGGAAAAAACTGATATTATAGATTGCAGATTGAATTTTGAGGTGGACTATGAGAAGAAAATCGCGAAAAAAATTATTGAATATTAAATAGAGGACAAAAATCTTTAGGATTTTTGCCCTCTTTTTTTGGGAAAGTGGGTGAATTTGCCAAAATACAATCTTTATTAAATAATTGATGTAAATTATTGCAAAATTAAAAAACAAATAATTGAATGGGGGAATAAAAATGGCAATAAGTGCAATGTTCGGAGTCAATGGAGTTGGAAAGGATACAGTGGCAGAGTGTTTGAGATATAAACAGCCTGAAATAACTGTTACAAGTATGTCAAGATTATTAATGTATATTTTGGGAATAACAACAACGTATGACGTTAGAGAAAAAGTTAGAGAAGAACAATATAAAAGGTTGGAAAAAGTACCACAAGAAACAATGATTAAGTTAGAACAAGAAGAATATAGATACCTTTTAGAAAAAATATCTCAAAATGAGGGTGCTGTTTTGGTATTATCGCATTTAATATCGGCATTACGTCATGGCGATAAGGTCCAATATTTAAAAGAACGAAAGATTCCAGATTGGTTTCTTGAATTAAGCGAAAATCTGATTCAATTGGTAGCACCTGCTGATGTAATATCGCAAAGAAGATTTAGGGATACTTCCCGTAATCGCAATTCTGATATAGAACAAATATTAGAGCATCAAGCACTGTGCAATCAAGAATGGGAGAGGATAGAAAACTCTAGTATATTAATCAAAAGAAAAATGCAAATAGTAGAAAATGTGGATTTGGAAGTTGCATCTTGCGAGGTAGCACGTGTCTTATTCTAATTTTATTGCGGATTTGCTAGTAGAATCTGGTTGTTATGTTAACGCATCTACTGATGAAAATTTAATACAAGTTCCAACTGGGGATCTAATATTAGCATATTTATCTTGCCGACTACTTATTAGTAAAGTTAGAGAACGCGAAATAATCGAGGAAATGTTATCAGAAGTAGTACAAAAAAGTTTCTCTTCTGATTCAACAGTGGTTGGAATTGCAACTGCTGGTATACCGTGGGGATATGGTATCGCATCAAGATTAAAACTGCCGATGTTATATACTAGAAGTAACGAAAAAGGGTATGGACTAGGTGGTTTAATAGAAGGCGATGTGACAGAATCTTTTAGTGAAGCAATCTTAGTAGATGATGTTTTATATACTGGAAGTTCAGTCATTTCGGCACAAAAAGCATTGGAACAAAAAAATATAAAAACAGTAGGTATTGTTTGTATTGCTTCCTTAAATGATAAGGTTGTTGAATATTTTAGAGAACAGGGAATCAGAGTTATCGCTTTAACTAATTATAATGATATACTAGTATCAGCTGAAAATAGAAAAGTTTTAAATCAAGAAGAAGTAAATGTAATGAAAATGTTTTATGAAAGAAGGTAAATTATGAAAAAAATTATAGTAGCAACAACAAATCATAACAAGGTAAAAAGGTTAAAAAAATTATTGAAAGATTTAGATTTTGAATTAGTATCCTTAAATGAAGTAGAGCAAAATATAAGTGAACCTCAAGAAACGGCAATAACTTGTGGTGGAATTGCAATCGAAAAAGCTTTACATTATGTTTTGCACTTACCAAAAAACACTATTGTTTTAACACAAGATGATACATTATCATTTGAGGGAATCGAGGAATCTGATAATCCAGGAGTGCATATTAAAAAACCGGTTGTTGAAAAGTATGGTGAATTTACGGATGAAAATGCTGTAGACTATTACATAGATTTGGCTAACAAATATGGAGGATATATTCCAATGTCATTTCACTATGGTCATGCTGTTGCAATAATTAATGATGACGAAAGAAATTTAACGAAAATAGTGTCTGGAGAATCAGTATTAGAAGCACGTCTGGTTAATAAAGTAAACAAATTAGAAACAGTCCCAAATTATTTTATGGGTGCAATTATGCAGGTTAAAATTAATGATGAATGGATTTTTTGGAATGATTTGACTGACGAACAATTAATAGAGTCAGATGTTGATTTATATAAATCAATATCTAAAATATTAAATGAAATAGGAGTATAAATATGAACAACAAAAAGAAATTAATAATTACTGCAATATTCGTGATAATTGTAGTAGCAATAATCAGTATTGTAACTTTTTTGGGGAAAGAAAACAAAAACGATGGAGAAACATCACTTCGTTTAAAATGGATAAGTCAAGCACAATTTGCGGGGTTTTACACTGCCCAAGAGGAGGGTTATTATAATGAGCTTGGTTTAAATGTTCGTATAGACCCCGCTGGGCCAAATATTTCACCGATACAATCAGTGATTGCTGGAACTAATGAATTTGGAATAGCCGGAGCTGAGCAGGTTATTACTGCGATTGATAATGGAATTCCCATTGTAGCGATAGCCGTGATTTATAGAGAAACACCTGAAGCATTAGTATCTTTGAAGAAAAGTGGCATCACTAAGCCAAGTGATCTCGTTGGGAAGACAGTAGGAGTTGTTTATGATAATGATGAAAATTTATACCGCATGTTTTTGAAAAATGCAGGAGTGGATGAGAAAAAGATAAAGGAAGTGCCAGCTATTACTGGAATCTCTCAGATATTGACAGAGCAAGTGGATGCTAAAATGGCATATGAAATGAATGACTATATTTTATTGCAATTAGAAGGTAAAGAAGTAAATATTTTACGTTTTAGAGATTATGGAGTAAAATTTTATGCCGACACGATATTTACTACCAAAGAAATGTTAGAAAAAAATCCTGATAAAGTACGTAAATTTGTAGAAGCGTCAATGAAAGGTTGGGAAACAACAATTTCCAATCCGGAAAAAGCAATAGAACGTTTGATAAAAATAAATCCGTCTTTAAATTATGAGCATCAATTAGGCTATTTAACAGCAAGTATACCTATCATTCAAACTGGTGAAAAATTAGGATTTTCTGAAAAAACAGTTTGGCAAGATATGATTGATAATTTATATGATAATAAAATAATTAAAAATCGTATTGAATCAGATATAGTGTTTACAAATGAGTTTATAAAATAATGAGTTACATTAACTTAGAAAACATATTTAAAAGTTTCAATAATAAGGTTCTATTCGAGGATTTTTCGATGAATATTAAAAAAGGAAAGTTTGTGTCAATAATTGGGTCATATGGTACAGGAAAAACTACATTATTGAAAATGATTGCTGGAATTGAGCCAATCAGTAAAGGAAAAATATTAATTGATAATCATTTACCGGATTACTTAAAAAATAAAAAAAAGATTGGTTTTGCTTTTCAGGATTCTATGTTATTTCCCTGGAATAATGTAATGGACAATTTAACTTTTCCAACAGAAATAAATGGAAAAATTAATTTTGCTAAAGCAAACGTATTGCTAAAATTGGTTGGTCTTTATTCAAAAAAAGACAGCCAAATTCATGAATTATCTGGGGGCATGCAAAGAATATTAGCAATATTGAGGGCGACTATTCTTGATCCATCTGTCTTATTGCTTGATGAACCATTTTCTTCAATTGATGAAATTAATAGGGATGATTTGCACGAAAAGTTAATTGATATTCACGAGAAAAACAATCAAACAACTATTTTAGTTACTCATTCTATACATGAAGCGGTTTACTTATCAGATGTGATTTACATATTGGGTGAAAATCCCGCAAAGGTAATAAAAACAGTCATTCCAACCACTCCGAGAAAAATAGATAAGAAATTTAGTACAAAAACAATGCAAGAAGTCGCTTATATTAGAGAAATGATGCGTGAGGTGGTGAAGAATGCGTAGGATTTTATTTTCAATTGCTTTCGTTGTAATAATTTGGCTAATAATTGCCTACGTGTTTAAACCAGCACAATATTTATTTCCTAGTCCAGACAGGGTTCTTACAGTATTTAATGAAAATAGAACTCATTTCATAGAACACACACTATATACATTAGTGGAAATGTTAATAGGATTTGTAATTGCTAGTATGCTTGGCTTATCCTTAGCAATTGTCGCTGTATTTTATTCACGGGCTGAATCGGTGTTGACAACGCTTTCTGTGATATTAAAAACCATCCCAATAATGGCTTTGGCACCACTATTAATATTGTGGTTTGGTCCTGAAATTTGGTCTAAAGTTGCTGCAGTAGTTATTACCTGTTTTATGCCTATTTTAGTAAACGTTTTGAGTGGTGCAAAAATAATAGCGAAAAAATATAAAGACATCATATCTTTATATCAGATGACAAAATTTCAACAACTAAAAAAAATAATTTTGCCAGGAGTTGCCCCTTATTTGTTGTCAGCTCTCAAAATTTCTAGTTCATTAGCTATAGTTGGAGCTTTAGTTAGCGAGTTTATCAGTGCGAATAAGGGCTTGGGATATTTAATTATCTCTAATTACTATTCTATGAATATAGCAGGAGTGTTTGTATGCATAATTATTTCGAGTATTTTGGGCTTAGTGATTTACTATACAATTGACTTTGTAGAAAAAAAGTTAATAACTTGGTAGAATATTTGTTATTAATTTGTGTTGAGACTTTCTTCTAAAACTTAGTCTTCAAGTGTACAGAAAAACCTTAAATAAAATAACTAAGTTAAAAATGTCCAACTTTTAGGATTCAGTTCAATTTAACAGGAGTCATCTTTTCTAATCCCCATTGATAACGATAATTATTATAATATTCAATATAATCTTTAATTTCATTACAAACATCCCTAAAAGTAAAAAAAGTGTCTAAATTAAGTTCATCTTTCATATGTCCAAAAAATGATTCTTATAATTTTTTTCAAATTCATTATAGTATTGAATTCATTTTCTAATACCATCTTTATTTGCCTAGAACCTTTTTTACGCCTCTTAAATTTGTATGCTTTTCAGATTAATTCGAATTCCATTTTATCTTTGTCATTTTGAATTGTAACCATAAAAATAGACTAATAACCAAAATAATGTTAAGATAAATATGGTGATAAATATGAAAAATAGATTCGGCCAAACAGAAGCAGAATTCTTAACAAAATATAATGCTAATGAATTTGAGAGACCATCAATATCAGTAGATGATTTATTTCTAACTATCAATGAAATTCCAACAGAAGATGTTAGAAAACTTCCAGAAAAAAAACTGCAAGTACTTCTTTTAAAAAGAAGCAATCACCCATGTATTGGGTCATGGACATTGCCAGGAGTATTTTTAAAAACAACTGAAACACTAGAAGAGGCAAGCCATAGAGCATTAGAAGAAAAAACAGAATTTAGAAATATTTATTTTGAGCAATTATATACATTTGGTGATCTATCTAGAGACCCGAGAACAAGAGTTGTTTCAGTTGCTTACATGTCTTTAGTTGCCAAAAATACAGTTAAAATAAAAGAAGATACGCAACACGAAGAAACCAAGTGGTTCACAATTGACTTATTTGAAGAAAATGAAGATGTAGCAATGATTTTTGAAAGTGATTTAGAAACATTCAAAGTAAATCTAACTATTAATGGTGAAGACATTGAAATTAAAAACAGAACAAATATTGGATTTGATCATGCAAAAATAATATATTATGGTATTCTAAGACTAAGAAACAAAATTGAATACAGCAATATAGCATTTAAAATGTTACCTGAATCATTTACCTTTGCTGAATCTCAGCAA
>JGI994J12354_10000966_pt1 | contig 29094 bp, 25 predicted proteins | sample IntmicLarv3ML3BL_FD_12354 | JGI IMG/M metagenome (IMG submission 12354) | reverse complement strand
GGTATTTGTTTGATGTAATTTTAAACGCTTTAATTTTAGCGTTGATGTTCTCAATAAGAATGCGTTCTTGAGAAATACGCCTATTTTCAGCTTTTTCATCAACAGTGAGTTCACTGTTTATGTCAAGTTAGTTTCCGAGGAGGTCTATTATTAACAGGTATCTGATTAATTTTGGATATAAAAATTATAATTTATATAAATTACTATTTTTTCATAAAAAAGTAGCAAGTGAAAGGCAACTCCCGTAAAATGATTTTGACAAAAAAACATAAAAGGAGAGACTTCACTTGCCTGATAATTATTCTATAATTAGAAATGCTAAATTTAAAAGATAAAAATATAAAACTTTTTAATAATGGTTTTGAAAAGTCAATTATTAAAAATGAAGAAGCCTTTATTTATAGGGCGTATTTAAATTACAAGTACTTCTTTTTTAATAATACCGNCAGATTGGAAAAGGACTAATCAAATTAAATACTTTCGTGAAAACGCTTTTCGTATTCAGCACTCAGAACATCTCTAAAATCAGGGTGGGCAATTTCGATTAACGCACGTGCACGTTGACGAAGACTTTTGCCTTGTAGTTGAGCTATTCCGTATTCCGTAACAACATAATTCACATCATATCGCGAGGTAGTGACGGCTGCACCCTCATCAATAATCGGTACGATTTTGGATATACCGCCTTTTGAAATGGATGGCATAGCCATAATGGTACGTCCGTTTTTCCCCATATTAGCTCCGCGCACAAAATCAACTTGACCGCCGACACCGCTTATTTGCCGAAGTCCTACCGAAGTAGAAACAACCTGACCCATTAAATCCACTTGCACACAGGAATTAATCGACACCATATTATCATTTTGGGCGATAATCACGGGATTGTTTACATAATCCACAGGCATCATCTGTACTTCAGGATTATCATGAACATAATCATATAATCTCCGTGTTCCCATCAGGAAAGTGGCTACACTTTTTCCTTGGTGCAAATTTTTTCGGCTGTTGTTTATAACACCTGCCTCTACCAAATCTACCACTCCGTCCGAGAACATTTCAGAATGAATACCCAAATCTCTTTTCTCTTTCAAAAATAGCAGTACGGCATCAGGAATTGCGCCGATTCCCAGTTGCAAAGTATCTCCGTCCTCTACAAGAGAAGCGCAGTTTTTTCCGATAGCCTGCTCCACGTCGGATATATTAGGCGGTTTCAGTTCTATCAGAGGTTCATCCGCCTCTACAATATAATCCAAACGGCTGACATGAATGAAACTGTCACCAAGAGTACGCGGCATATTTTTATTTATTTGAGCAATGCGCAAGTCGGCAATTTCGGCAACTGCTTTGGTATAATCCACTGATACCCCGTAACTGCAATATCCATGCTCATCCGGCGGACTAAGTTGCAAAAGTGCTACATTAGGATGTAATACCGTCCGAAATAAATCGGGGATTTTATGAAAATACACAGGCGTAAAATCGCCCCTGCCGTCAGTGATTGCCTGACGTGTGCTTCCGCCCAAAAATAAACTGTTGTGTCGAAAATTTTCAGCAAGTTCCGGATTGCAATACCCTGCCTTACCCATAGCTACCATATGCACAATTTCCACGTTTTCATATGCATTTGCATTAGCTACCATTGCATCGGTCAATAATACAGGCTCTCCCGTCGCGTGAGCCACGACTACTCTGTCACCGCTTTTAATATGGCTGACAGCTTGTTGTGCGGTACATATTTTGCTTTTATAATTATTAATCCAATTCAAATTTTATCACTTCTTTTCGCTCCTTGTCTTTGCTTCCAAACAGTGTTAACTCATCAATTACTTTCTGTAAATTTTCGCCGCTCGTCAACCAAAACACGCCTAACGGCAATTCATACTCCGACACGTTGACACAAGCAACGGAACAACCCGCCATCACTAAAAGTAAATCCATATCCGAAGAAGTTTGCGCGATGACGAAATTATGTTGCGGAAACGCAGATATAATTTCCTTAATCGCATGTTCCCGTCGGTAATGAACGTTACAACCACCGCAATATTTCACTCCTACAATCATGGTTTACTCATCATGGCGCGTGCCGCCTCGATTAAGCTGTCACTCACCCCGGTTACCAGAATAACTTCTGTTATCTCAGGAATATCGCGCTTAATCACTTCCGCAAAAAACTCCTCGTTTTCATAAACAGCGGATGGACAGTTGGAACACTGCCCCAGCATTTGTAATTTCAACAAACCTTCATGTAACGAAATGATTCTTACATCTCCGTTATGCTCCGCAAGCGACGGACGTACACGGTTATCCAATATATTTTCTACTTGCGACAATATTTCCCGCACCGAATGACCTCCTCTTGTACATTCAAAAATCTAATCCGTAATATTTGCGATTGCTTTAGCCAGTTCTTTTTTCATCGGCAGATTACCTTGGCGCGAAATCATAATACGCTGCGCTTGCGGCGAACCTGCACCGTGCATACTCTCAGTGCGATAACCTACGGCTGCCGTTCCCAAAGAAAGATTTTCGATAAGCCGCAAAATTCTAAGTCTGTTTTCTACGCTGACACCGGCTACACCCTGTAAATATTTTTTTACATATGGTCCGAGTTTTTCGCTCGTCAAATCTTTTTCCGAAGGAGCCGTAACCATAAGACCTCCCGCAATATCTTCCGCAAGGCGTACAATTTCATATGGGAAACGGGTAACGTTCTGTTTGCACACATTAGCAAGAAGCAAGTTAATCATGTAGCTACCGCTTTCAGTTTTCCAGCCCTCGGCAGAACAAGCAATTCCGCAACAATACAAAGTTTCGTTTAAATGTATCATTTCGATTAGTTTATCTTTGACATGTGATGCTTTTGACGCACCATTATAATCTGCCGCCAAAGCCGCCGCACCGATAAGCACATCGCCGACACCAACTTTACATCCGCCGTAACTTTGACGATGATATCCCGCAAATCTCTCCACCATCATATTGGAGTAATCGTATTCGCCATTCATAAAAATACGATTGTTGGGCACGAATACATTATCGAAAACCACAAGTGCTTCCACGCCGCCGAATTCCGCGTTGCCAACATCTAAATCGCTGCCCTCCAGTTTACGAGTATCACAACTTTGGCGACCTATTATCATAAATATACCGTCTGTATCAATCGGCACTGCGAACGAAACGGCATAATCTTTGTCAGCCTCGCTCATTGTTTGCGTCGGCATAATAATAATTTCGTGAGAGTTAAGCGCGCCTGTTTGGTGAGCCTTTGCACCTCTTACCACAATGCCGTCTTCTCGTCGTTCCACTATATGAAGAAACATATCAGGGTCGCTTTGTGCGTGCGGTGCCAGCGAGCGGTCGCCCTTTGGGTCGGTCATAGCGCCGTCTACGGTCAAATCATTTTCCTGACAGTATGCCATAAATTTTTTGAAATTTTCAAAATAGCTTGTGCTGTGTTTTTTATCTATCTCAAAAGTTGTACTGTATACAGCGTTAAACGCATCCATTCCCACACAACGTTGGAAACATGCGGCGGTTTTTTGTCCAAGCAGACGCTGCATTTTAACTTTTTTCAATAAATCGTCGGTTTCACGATGAATATGATTAAAACGATTAATTTTTTTGCCGGAGTCCGAATCAACAGCAATCATTAAATCTTCATGCTCAGGCATTTGCGCCAAATCATATGTCATTCGAACAGAGTTCAGCGACGGACGTAGAATCGGATTGTCTACCGGAGATATTACCTTTTCGCCAAACATATACACTTGCATTTTTAAAGCACGAATGCTTTCGATATATTGTTCACCTGTCATTAATGCCATTTTGAATTACCTCCTTAATATTTTTTTAGTTTCTGCGGAAATTTGATTTTCATAGTTTTAAAAATCTAAAATATTTTTATTCCCTCCGCATTTTTTTCGTAGGGAGCGGTCAAGACCGTTCCCTACGTTTGGGAAAATAGTTTCCGTACTTACTCATTCTTTATTTTTTTAGATATGCTATTGATAAAACTCAGGAGCACATTTCAGCGTATTGAAAAAATCTTCATCATGTGCAAATATAATTTTCGCATCATATTCGTTAGCCAGCTTGCGTACTTTTTCGATAGACTTCATGAAAGCTATATTATCGTAAAGCAATCCTGAAACTCTTGCCGGCGGTCCGAAAATTTCAGTGCTGTAAACACAATCCTGCGGAAGTATATATGTTCCGTTCGGAAGATGAACCATAAGACCCAAAAGACCCGGCGTATGTCCCGGAAGATTGATTATTTCAATGCCCGGAGCCAATTCAAAATCGTCGTCTATCATGACATATTGTGCCACCTGACAATCCAAGTCGCCTTTTACATAACCGCCGTGAGTATTCGGGTCGGGATTAAGTCTTACCTGTGCCTGTGCACTCATAAAATCCAACTTCGGCACATATACCGTGGCGTGAGGGAACAGTTGCAAATTACCTGCGTGGTCCAGATGCATATGTGAAAGAACCACCGTTTTAATTTCTTCGGGCTTTACGCCACATAGTGCTAATTGTTTGTCTAACTGCTGTTCGGGAGTTTGATACAAAGGATATATTTGTTGCAAACTTTCTTGCCAATAACCGTTCATTGCTTCGGGATTGCTGCCGGTATCATATAGGACATAACCATTGTCGGTTTCCAACAAAAACGCCATGACGGGAAGTTTAATCCAATCGTTGGTTATCTGCGGATTGTCCTTTGTCGCCACTGTCCATCCGCCTACTACATTGTTCTTGTCGGTTTCAAGATAACCTGTGTTTAAAATGTATAGCTTTTTTACACAACTTGTCTTCATTGCACATTCATCCTTTCATATTCATAAGACTTCTACTACATTATCATTGCTAAATATTAATATAGCAAAAACCGTGCCGACTTTTTTTGAACATAAAAATACGGCTTCATTTCAGATAAGAACCCTCTTGAATTCTCATCTTTGTAAAAGCCGTACCGATTTTTTATCAGAGTTAATTTTAAATTTTTAAATGATGCTTTGTTGCAAATTTTCAATTTTGTTTCATTTTTGAAACGGTTCTCCGTATAATTCTGTGTAGCGTTTTCTTTTGCGAGAAAAAGTAGCGGAATCCATACCGAGAGATTTTGCCGCATCACGCACGCTTCCGTACTGTCGATACGCACGTGAAATATATTCATACTCGGTGCGTTCCAGCTTTTCTTTAATGTTAATGCTGCCATCTTCCGCAAAATCGCCTTTTAGCACCGTCGGTATCGGCAGGTCAGCAGCCATTACCATGTCCGAATCGCTCATAATAAATGCACATTCCACTATATTTTTCAATTCACGCACATTGCCGGGCCAATGATAATCCAACATTGCGGCAATGGCTGTCTGAGAAAAATATTTGTCTTTGTTATATTTGCGGTTAAGCCCATGTAACACATGCGATGCGATAAGCGGGATGTCATCTGTACGTTCTTTGAGTGGCGGCACTCGTATCGGAAAAACATTCAAGCGATAATACAAATCACTTCGAAATTTGCCGATGCGCACCAATTCATTCAAATCCTGATGCGTAGCCGCCATTACTCGCACATCTACTTTTATGGATGAGTTTGCTCCTACCCGAGTCAATTCCTGCTCCTGCAAAATCCGCAGTAGTTTTACTTGTGCATTCGGGCTTAACTCTCCTACCTCGTCTAAAAAAATCGTACCTTTATCCGCTGCCTCAAAATAACCCATTTTGCCGCGGGCCGATGCTCCGGTAAAAGCCCCCGGCTCATATCCGAACAATTCACTTTCAAGCAGACTGTCAGAAATCGCACCACAGTTCACTTTTATAAAATTTTGATTGCTCCGACGGCTTTTGTTATAAAGATACGCAGCAACTCGTTCTTTACCCACACCGGTTTCACCCATCAACAAAACAGGAGTATCCAACTGAGCAACACGCTCCACAATATTTATTAAATCCAACATCGCACGGTCTACTGCAATCAGGTCGTTGCCGTTTTGATATTGCCGCCGCAGAAGTTCTATCTCCGAGTGATAGCGCAGAGTTTTTTCACTGCTTTCCTCCAACTGTTCACGCAACTTGCGTAATTCCGTTTGGTCACGCACATTCGTTACAACCATCACGATATTGTCGTCTTCATCGAATACGGGTGTGGAAGAAACCAGTGCTTTCCTGCCTGTTTTAAACTCCTGCTCAATTGTTACGGTCTGTCGTTTTTTAAGAGCGAGTAACGTTCCGCTGCGTGAAATTGCTCCCATATCAACAAGTTCCCGCATATTTTTACCGATGACATCCCGTTCCTCAAGACCCGTTACGGCGGTATAGGAACGGTTTATGAAAAGAGTATTCGCATTCCCGTCAGTAATATAAATTCCGTCATAACTACTTTCGATTATGGACATCAGCACATCTACCGAGTTACTGAACATTGCCAAAAAATCTCTCCTGTTTGTGTCCGCCATTCGGACAGGATTGCGCTTCATGTTATTTCCTCCCTTTCACAGCGTATAGGTCTATACATATAAAATTNTATTTAAATCAGCATAACAAATGTGAGATATTTTGTCAAAATTCAACGTTTTAAACANTATTCATAAATCTTTGAATATGGTACTTTACTTAAAATAAAAGTAATACTGCAAAAACAAGTTTGTGAATCTGTNGGAAGTTAATCGGCACAGATTAAAACTCTGCGGTCATCAAAATCGTTGCGCATATGCATAGCCGACTTACGGAATCCCTATAAGGGGCTTGGAAACATCAAACCTTGCCTATAGAGTGACATTCTCGATTAAATCACAAAGTTCAACAGGCATTTTTTTATCACTCGGAATACGCAACGTTTGTATGCTGTTGGCGGATATATTAAAATCAATATTTCGTTCCGACAAAGGCAATTTTATATTACCCACAACATTTTTTCCTTTTGATTCAAAGATTCGCAAAATTTGTCCGTTCCCATTCATTGCAGGCTTAACGGCACTGACAACCACATTATCATCCGCAATGGAAATTCCCTCAAAATATTGTGGTAATAATCCCTCGTGATAAGTTTCCGTAATATACATATTTTCAGTATTAAGCGAAAGTGCCGAACGAACAACATCAGAATCTTGCCAATCGCCGACATGCGGTAATAGTACATAACGAAATGTTTGAATCCCTTGATCCAAATGTTCCGCCAAATCATCCCGAAAATTTCCGGCATAATGGTCTGCATAAAGCGAGCCGTTTGCAACAGTCATTCGCATATCATTTTCCAATACATCAAAACTGTATTTGCCGTCATTAAGTATTGCGAGACCGTATTTTTCAATTTCAGCATTGCCCGTTACATCAAACCACATTTGTCCGGTCTCTTCCGTGCCGTTTACAGGGCGTTCAATATTTCCGAACGGAATATCATAAGTTGCTTTCGGCTCTGTAACATTAACAGGAAATGAAAGTTTCAAAAGTTTAAATTTTTCACGCCAATCAAGCCAAACGTGAACTTCTATTTCTTTTGCATTTTTATAAAGTATAAAATCCTGACGCAGTGTTGATTTTTCATAAAAAGAAGTTACTCGCAATCTCGCACGAACGGGACCGGATTCTAAAAGTTGAATTTTCGCATTTTCAAATCGCCCGATAACATCTCTGAAAGAAAATAATCCGTGTCCCCAAGTATCGGCATGTTCAACATCGATAACAAGAGGAACGCTTCCGTTCTCAGAAAGCACTTCGCGATTTATATTTTTATCATACAAACTTTTTATATCACCCGTGAGCGGTTCGATTTCAAGCTTGAGATATTCATTTTCAATCGTATTCTCAGTAGTTTTCAATTCATTTTCTGTTTCTGAAGTTTTTTCCGCGCCGAGATAAGCCCAATAAACTCTCCAACCCATCGCAGGAACTTCCGCCATAAACATAGCGTCCCATTTATCGTCTTGATTCGGGTCAATACGGTTGGTGCGTGATGCACGTATGGACTGCACCGATATGGGAGAAGCATTTTCATCGGTAACACCTTTAATAGGGCGAGCGACTTGCACAGGGATATTTCTTTTCCATGAAAGAGGATTAAAAACAACAATCGGCGTTCCTAAATTATCAATTTCCCAAAATGACCAATCTGTTTCCTTGCTTCGCTTTATTTCAAGCCCTGCGGAAGTATCAATCGCCCATGAAATACGCTGAATAGCCGCATTAATTACTTCTGCTGCAATATTTAACGCTTCGCCGTGGACTTCTCGTGCATCTTCATACGCTTCCCATATAGAACAACCGGCTATAATATCATGAAATTGATTAAATAATACATTTTGCCACGCTTTATCCATGCGAGCCGTCGGCATTTCAAAACCTGTCAGACGGTTTGCCATCACACTGAAAACCTCGGCAACAGTCAATCTGTTTTCTGCACGGCGATTATTTTTTTTAATTTCGGAACAGGCAGAATAACATAAACTTGCGTGATGCTGTAAATCATCTTTCCAAACAGGATAAACGGAAGATTCTTTTTTTCTCATATCTTCAAAATAAATATCGGGGGAAGTTTTTTCAATATGATATTTATTTTCGTTCGCCTGTATTTTATTATAGGCTTCTATAGTGCTGATAGTCGGACCGCCGCCGTGATTACCGACACCGTAAAAATGCATAAAATCAAAATCTGTTTCATCAACAACACGNATAGTATCTCGAAGTTTTATAACATCAAGTCGTTCTTCAAAAATATTTTCCGCCGAAACAGGTTTGCTTTCATAGTTGTTAGGCAATCTGGAAGTCAAAACTCTACTGCCGTCGTTTGACTCCCACCAATAAATAAAACCGGGAATGTCGGGATTTTCTACAGGGCTCGGACGCATCATAACATAATTATTAATTCCCGCAGATTTAAATAATTTAGGCAAAGAAGCGTTGTGCCCGAATGAATCAACATTATATCCCGTAACAGCTCTTACACCGAATTTTTCATAAAAATAACTTTGACTGTATAAAAAGTGTCGAGCAAAAGATTCTCCGGACGGAATATTGCAATCGGGTTGAATCCACATGCCGCCGACTATTTTCCAACGTCCCTCTTTAATACGAATGCGAATTTCATTAAATAAATCCGGTGCGTTTTCTTCAACCCATTGATAATATGCCGCACAAGCACAAGTGAAAATAAAATCCGGATATTCTTCCATTCGGTCAAGCGCCGAGCGAAATGTCGCTTTAATTTCTGCGTAACCTTCCTGCCAACGCCAAAGCCACACCGGGTCAATGTGTGCATTTCCGATAAGATGAATTTTTCGTTTATCTGCCATTTTATAATTCCTCCTCCATAAAAAATATATAAAAAAGAAGTCGAATAAATCTGACTTCTTCCTTAACGAGCAATAAAAATTTACACTTTTCATTTTCTAACCTTTTACAGCTCCGGCTGTTAATCCGCTTGCCATATATTTTTGAGAAAAACCGAATAAAACCATAGTAGGAATGATTGAAATAACTGTACCGGCGGCAAGCTGTCCCCATTCGATGTCGTATTTTAAAATTAATCCGTTAAGTGCAACCGGAAGCGTTTTAAGTGCGTTATCATCTATAAACATAATTGCCATAAATAGTTCGTTCCAAGAATTTACGAATGCAAATATCAAAGTAGACGCAAGCCCCGGCAATATAATAGGTAAAATTACTATAAATAGAGCCTGTAAGCGGTTACAACCGTCAATCTGTGCCGCTTCCTCAATGGAACGAGGTACACCTTGAAAAAAACCTCTCAGCGTTACAACCGAAAACGGTATCATCATATTGGTATAAAGTATAACAAGTGACATTCGATTATTTGTCATTCCCCATGACGACATCATTTGGTATAGCGGTGCAAGAGTTAAAAAACTCGGTATCATTTGCGTAAACAAGAAAAAGAATAACAGTGGTCCTCTTGCCATAAATTTAAATCGTGCAAGCACATAAGAACAGAATGTTCCGATGGTTACCGCAAAAACTCCCGCCAAAATAGATACAAACGCAGAATTTAAAAAATATCTGCCAAAATTATCTTTTTGGATAACATTAATATAATTGATAAGTGATGGTGTCTCCGGCCAATAACGAATTGGGTATGCATATATTTCCACTTGTGAGGATTTTAAAGATGTAATCAAAATCCAATAAAAAGGAAATAAAACCACAACTAAATAGAATGCCATAAAAAGATATTTTATAATTTTAAGCCAGATTGAAACGGGTGACTTTGTTTTTGCATTCATATTATCTCCTCCTATTCATCATATGAATCCATTTTGGAGGTAACACCTAAGTAAAGAACCGTATACATACTCAGGAATACAATTACCAGTAATCCAATAGCACTGCCCATACCATAGTCCAAACCTCGAACTTTTTCCATCATAAAAGATGTAATAATATGCGAAGAACCTGCCGGTGCGCCGCTCGTCATCGAAAAAATAAGGTCCGGAAAATTAAAAATCCATATTACACGCAATAAAACCGTTAAAAGTATTACCGGTCGGATATGCGGCAACGTAATTGATGTAAATTTATTCAGTGTGTTGCAACCATCCACAGATGCCGCTTCATACAATTCAAGCGGAACACCTTTTAAAGCCGCAGTAATCATTATCGTAAAAAACGGTATACCATACCATATATTTGCAACAATTACAGCATAAATCGCCGAGCCGGTTTCGGATAGGAAACCAAATTGATTTTGCAAAATTCCCATTTTAATCAACAAATCGTTAATAACTCCCGCAGTCCCGTTGAACATCCAACGCCACATAATACCGATAACAAATCCTGAAATTGCCCACGGAAAAAATATCAATGCTTGATAAACTTTTTTTCCGAAAAAAGCCGCTTGCAGCACCAACGCCATTAAAAAACCAATAAAAAACTGCCCCGCTAATGAAAAAACAACCCATTTAAGCGTGTTCGCCAAAGTGTTGTAAAACATATTGGAAGGAGTTCTTTCAAATAATTTTTTAAAATTATCTAATCCAATGAATTTGATATTGTTAATGTTAAATAAATTATAGTTTTGAAAAGCCATCGGTATGCTTTTAAACAATGGGAGATAGGTGAAAAACAACACAATTAATACACTCGGAAGAATCATCAGTGTGATAAATCGCAACTCACCGTTTTGATATTTGGACCCTCCTCGTTTCATAACAAATCTCCTCACAATACATAGTAGTAGTTTTTCATATCCCTCTCCAAGGATTATAATTAATCAAAAAATTTTTATATTTTTTATATCTATAGATGATTTTAGCATTAATTCAAAAAAGGCAACCGCATAAAAGCAATCGCCCCTTTGCGAATTTTATCTAAAATCAAATTTATATTTTAGGCAGCTTCTTACCAAAGTTTCCCTTCTTCTGCATAAGCATCGCTCCACATTTTATCTAAATGAGACAACAAATCGTCTGCTGTGATTGTACCTTTAAGATATTTTTGGAATTCTTGATCAATCTCAACTCTGTAGCTTGCGAACACTTGATACATTTGCGGACGCATTGCAAATTTATAAACATCCGGTTGACTGTTCATCTCCATATATACCGAGAACGGTCCATCACTAAAGAATTCGTCGTTCGTTGCGGATGTATGAATCGGAATAAGCATTTGTGACTTCGCAAATTTAGTATTATTCTCGCTGTTAGAAAGGAAGAGAACGAAATCTGCGGCAGCATCGGTATGTTTAGAATAAGAAGTAACACCCCAACCTCCATAACCGTTCGGGAATACTGCTTCGCCCGACGGTCCTATCGGCATCGGAGCAACACCCCATTGTTCAGGGTCGAGTTCTTCTTCGCAGTTTGCGATAACTTCACTATCTTGAATTAACATAGCCACTGTTCCGTTAAGAAAACCTTGAACCATTTCACTGAATCCCCAAGTTACAGAATCAGCAGGAGATGCTTTTTCATATAATTCTTTATAATATTCTAACGCTGCTTTTGCTTCCGGTGTGCTGAAAATTGTTGCGCCGTCTCCGTCTTTCAAATAGAACGCCGCATTACTGTCGGCAAGTTTATCATAACCCAACCAAGATAATGCACCAACTTCATAATATTGGTTTCCGCCTGTGCCGCCACGGAAAGAATAACCATATCGGTTTTCTGAAGGATTAGTTAATTTTTCACCGATTTCCAATAATTCATCATAAGTTTTCGGTGGAGCATCGATTCCCGCTTCTTTAAAGATATCTTTACGATAGAAAAGACATCTTTGATAGAATCCCAACGGAATTAAATATGCTTTTCCGCCGATAGCTGTCATGGAAAGTTTAGCCGCAGAGTTTAATGTTTCTGCTTCGTCCCATTCCGCAACATAATCATCAAGAGGAATAATCCATCCGTTATTAGAAAACTGTGTAATTGTCTGTTCACGAATTTCTACAATGTCGAGTTCTTGTTTTGCCATCAACATTTGAGAAATTTTTTCATCCGCGCCCTCGAGCGGCGGGGAAATAATTTCAATTTTAACATTCGGATTAAGTGCTTCATAATCAGCCACGATTTCTTGCAAAATTTCAGTACGGCTTCCGCTTGTTAATGATTCAATCATGCGAAGCGTTATTTGTTCATCGGAAGAACTTCCGCTGTCCGCAGAGCTGTTATTCGATGATGAATCGCCGCTGCTTGATGAATCGTTGTTAGTTGATGGTTGCGAACCTCCGCCCGAACATGCTCCAAACATCATCGTAACAGCAAAAAGACTTACTGCCAGTATAATAAATTTTTTCATAATACATACCTCTCTTTCTGATTTCTAATTTTAATTTTTTAGTTTCATTTTTATGATTATTTAATATATGCAAGGGCAATTAAAACCCTATATATTACAATGTAAGTGCTTGCTCTAAATCCGCAATCAGATTTTCTGTTCCCTCCAGTCCGCAATGAATACGAACCAAAGAGTTACTGCCATTTTGGGCTTTTGCTTGTTCCTCCGTTATTTTATACATTGGCATAACTACAAGACTTTCAAAACCGCCCCACGAAACTCCGATTTTAAATATTTTTAATTTATTGCAAAACGCAACCGCTTCTTCCTTGCTTCCGTTAAATTCAAAACTCAACAAGCCGCTGCTTCCTTTTTGTTGTTTTTGTGCCAATTCATAATTAGGATGGCTTTCAAGCCCCGGATAATTCACTTTGTTTATACGAGGATGTTTTTCTAAATATTTTGCAACAGAAAGTGCTGTTTTCTGATGACGTTCCAATCGAACATCAAGAGTTCTAATCCCACGCATAACGAGCCAAGCCTCTTGCGGTCCCATAATACCGCCATACATTTCACGAATATCAAGTAATTGTTTTCCCAATTCTTCGGTAGCACAAACAAGCGCACCGCCAATCAAATCACTATGTCCGCCTAAATATTTTGAAGCTGAATGCATCGAAAAATCAATTCCGAGTTCTATCGGTTTTTGGTAAAGAGGAGAACAATAAGTATTATCAATATATGTGCGTATGTTTTTTTCTTTTGCAACATTCGCAATGCGCTCGATGTCAATAACTTCAAAAACCAACGAAGTCGGACTTTCCAAAATAATAAAATCTGTGTTTGGTTGTATCGCATTAACAACAGATTCATATGAAGCATCAACATACGTAACACTCATATTCAATTTGGGAATGCCGATTTGGTTTAAATACGTTGCTATCGGACCATAACAGTTTTTTAAAGAAATAATATGAGACCCGGTCTTGCAGGTTGCGGCAATTACAGAAGTTATAACCGCCATGCCGGAAGAAAAAAGCAAACCATATGCTCCATGTTCCATCGCAGCAATTTTATTTTCAACAATTTTAACTGTAGGATTAGAAACTCGACCATATACATATTCTTCAAATTTATCATGATTGAGATATTCTTCCATAGTATTAAAAACATGCAATGAAGTCATAAAAACCGGCGGCACAACCGCACCTAAAAATTTGTCATAATCATCACCGAGATGGGTAGCGATTAGTTTATCATCATCAAACATCTTATTTGTACTCCTTATCAGTAAATTTTTCTGCTAAACAAATGCGTGATAAATATTTTTTATAATAATTCTATAGTATAAGACAATGTAAAATTTTTATTTGAAGAAAGCTTTTGAATCCCTATTTTTTCTTCCAGATTATTATTATGTTCTAAAGAATCGTCCACGCCGAACCACGGTTCAAGACAAACAAAATCCGCATTAGGTCTTGACCAAATTCCCAGATACGGCGAATCCCAATGAAAATTAATTCCGTGTGGACTGTTTTTCCGCTCCAGCGAAATACAAGAAGATTTTAATCCTTCCAAAATATAAGCATCATTATCAAAACTGTCTTTTTTAATTTGCCAAAAATCTTGACCATCAAGAAACGTTTCCGAATTTCCCAATAAATCATTTTGCAAACGATATGCCTTTATATTTTCGGATTTGTTAAATCTCAAAAAATCGCCTATATCACACGCAAACCCCGGATGCGCACCAATCGAAAACCACATATCGGTTTCACCGGTATTAAAAACCGTGTGTGAAACATTCAGACAATTATTTTTTAAAGCAAATCGCACCACCAAACGAAACGGAAAAGGATATTGTTTTAATAATTCCTCGCTACTTTCCAAAATATATTCAATTGAATCTTTTTCTGAAATACGAACTTTAAATTTTGATTTCGCAGCGAATCCGTGTTTTTCCATTTTATATATTTTGCCTTGATAACGGTAAAAACCATCTTTCAATCGACCGACTATCGGAAATAATATCGGAGAGCATCCGCCCCAAATAACGGAATCACCTTTCCACATATAATTATAATTGTCTGATTTACAATGAATCGAACGCAACTCTGCACCTAATTCTTCGATTTCGACGGAATACAATTCATTTTCAATAAAGTGACTCATAAATTCACCTCTGTGTTGCTTTTTTAATTTTTGATTAAAATTTCGCTACAACTATTTGCCATAAACAAGTTCCTCAATAACTTTATTAAATAGTAATGTTTTGTAAAATTAACAACAACAATTAGTTTTCGTTATGCAAATTTTCTTAAATGAAACTTGCACGGTTTTCATTTTGTTTATGTTGCACAAGTTGACAAAAACATCGTACTATATATTGCAACGTTTGTCAATTGACTTGACAAATTAAAATAAAAAAATTTATTCAAAAGTATTTTTTCAGGCAATTTATTTTTTATTGAAAGTCACAAAACAACAACGCTGCGCCGCTTGCGGCTTCTTCTTCACTGTTCGGAATACTTAACGGCAATTGAAACATTTCTTCAAAAATCTTTTGCAGATAAATATTTTTTCTGATTCCGTTGCCCGAGCCTACCAAATAAAGTTTTCCCGTTTTTATATCTTCGGGACATTTTATAAATGATTCGTATAAATTTTCTGCTATGCCTAAAAGCATTCCGTAAATAAATGATTCGGGCGTAAAATTCGTTGTGTCAATCCCTGTAATACTTCCCTTTACTGATGGATTTTTTCTCGTTCCGCTGAAGTTTGGATGTATTTTAAGAATATTTTCTTTTTGAATATGCGAGAAATTTTCTTCCAAAAGTTTATCCATCCAATTATATACACCCTCTTTGTTAAAGGATTCGGAGATGTTTGAATAAGATAAAAATCCCGATAGAACAGACTGATAAAAATCTGCCAACATCGCATACGCACGTCCGCCGCACAACGGAGAACTCACAAGTAAATATTTGTTTTCCGCAAAAGGTCGAGTCTCCATCTCCTCCGCCTCTACAAAAGAGTTTACGACAAAGGAAATTTGACTTCCCGTGCCTACATTTACCAAAATACTTTCTTCCCAATTTTTAACCGCACCAAAAAAACTCGCCTGATTATCGCCGATTGCAGTCAAAACAGGAATTTCGTCTTGATAATATCCGAGGATTTCGATTGAACTGCTTACTTTCGGAAACATTTCAAAATTTAACCCGACTTTTTCTATCGCTAATTTATCAAAATGCAAATGCTCTACATCAAACAAACCAAAACTTGCGGCATTGCTTGTATGCATTAAAGGCGAAGTCCGATTTGTCAATTTCATTCCGATATAATCCATTATTGTGCAAAATGAAACCGCTGATTTCGGAACGGAGTTTTTTTGTCGGTGAACATAATAAGTTGAACTCCCGAAGCCTGTCGCCATCTGATATCCCGCTTGCTCGCTTAATATTTGCACATAACTTTTATTTTTTTGATAAATTTGATTTCCGCTTGCATCTTGCCATGTATAAAGAGGGCTTACCGCATTGCCTTTCTCGTCTATATAAAGCATACCGTGCATTTGTCCCGTCAAACCGATGCCTTTGATTTTAGTGATTTCATTATTATCATTTTGCAAATCGGACAAAACTTTTTTTATTTCTTCCCATATAAATTCAGGGTCTTGAGTTTTTTCAAAAGAATTATCGCTCAAAAAAAAAGAGTTATTTTTTATCGTAAGGCTTTTTTTTAATAAATTTTGATTTATGTCCATAACAACAAAGGATAAACTCGTTGTTCCAATATCAATACCTAATACATTCATACGATGAAATCCCCCTTATTTTTTATAAAGCTGTGGATTGCAAATCTAAGCGACAAATTATATCCTGTTGGATTGCGGGAGATAAATCTAAAAAGTTCACGAAAGTTCCGTGAATACGCATAATATATACGCCGCTCGGAGCATATTTTTTCGGTTCTGCCAAAACTTTACGCAAAGTCTCGGGGGTTGTCACATTCACATATAAATAAAACGGCGCAGTTTTTTCGTTCTGCTCATTAAAAAACAGCGGGTTAATAATTTTTTGTGAAAATTCTAAACCTTTGCCCTCAAAACTTTCTTTACGGAAATATTTTGGGTCAATTCCGAAATGAGAAGCGTATCCGCCGTTCATTTGTTCAAACGGCAATTTCAAATTAGACAACATTCTAAATCCCATACCGCCGCTTGATTCGCCATGTAAAGGGTCAACACCATAATTCAGCATCTCTCGTCTTTTACGTCCGTCAGCGGTTGCGCCAACCCAATAACCATATAACAAATGCGTGCTTGGCGTGGAAAAGTCAGGGCGAAACGGATTCCCTAAATAATTTTTACACGCACGGATTTTTTCCGAAACTCGGTTTACAATTTCAACTGCTTCATCATCCACTTCCGAAATATTATTTCCGAATTTAGGGTAAGAAAGTAATAATTCTCTCAATTCTTTTGATTCCGAATGTCCTTCAAAATTATTTTCCAAACAATCTACCAATCCCTCAGCTAAATCAGTACACTCTTTTATAAGATGGTCGATTGCCATAAAAGAATCCGCCAAAACAGAAAGCCCGTGAACCAAACAGCCGCTTCCGTTATATTTAGTCCCTTGTTCTTTTGAATCACGAACATCAACGGCAGATTCGATTCCGCCCATAAATGTACTCAAAAACGGAACACGTAAACGAGATAGTGCTTTTGATGCTCCGTTTGCGTGGTCTACCATGCGCTCAAGAAATATATCAAGATTTTTATAAAAATTTTCTCGTATGTTTTTCAAATCGGATTTTTCCAAATCGCAAAGTTTTTCACCTGTTACCAAAGATTTTCCGCCTGTTAAAGTCAATTCCAAAATTTTCGGTAAATTAAGCCAACTGTTTGTTGTGTTGCCGTTATCTTTTCCCATAATCAACGGTTCTTGACAGCCCGCAACGGAATAATTTTCTAAATCTTCCGATGCGATTCCCTGTTTTTTCAATACTTCAAACATTGAATCATCATTAAATAAAGACGGGGTTAAAATACCGGGACTGAAAAAGAATTTTCCCAATTCTTCATATAGTTTTTCGGGCGTGTTTTTATGCAATTTCACCGACAAAATCGGTTGCGGCAGATTCATATCAAAATAAGCATCCAATAAAGCGTATGATGTTTCATTTGTTAAATCTTTTCCCGCTACATTTTTTCCGCCGATAATTAAATTTTGAGAAATTGCCCAACTTCGGTCGCCAACATTAAAAAATACCAAAAAATGTTTTAATAACGAAGCGGTATTTTCACGGCTCAAATTTTCATTTTTTCGATAAGGCTCAAAAATTCTATCTGCATTCCCCACCGAAAACGCAAACGGATTCGGGGTTTGCTCCAAGCACATTACTTGCCAAGCCAATATGAAAAGTTGAATCGCCTCATATAAGTTAGTTGCACCTTGTGTTGATAATTTTTCCAATGTTGAAACTATCAATTCTAATTCGGATTTTCTTTTGGTATTTACATTTTTTATTTGACAAAGAGCTAATTCTTTATAACGATTAATTAAAATTTGAAGCGACTCAATAGATATTTTCATAGCTTCCAAATTGTCTTTTTTGTCAGGAGTCAAATCATCTTCCAAACGCTTTTTAATATCGCCCAAAACTCCCGTTATTCCATGTTTCAAAAGAGGGCGGAAATCCGGAATTAAATGCCCTGTTACTTGCTCAATAAAATAAATTACTTCTTTTGTGTCCGCTTCCGCACTTTCGTAAACCGCCGAAAGGTCTTTTACATAATCCGATTTTTTATTATAATCTCTGACTGCCTCGATTCTCTCTTTTGTGAATTCATCATTTATTTCGATATCATCAAAAACCGCGGTAGAATCACAATAACCTGAAAATTCTTCAACTTTAAAAGATGGATTAATCAAAGCATAACTTCTGGCGAAAGAATCTCTTTGTGTTCCCGCAAAAATTGCATGTTCACTTATTTCAAGCGGAATAGCCCGAATCATATCACGTAAAAGTAAAGCCGATTTCATTTCTTCGGTTTTCTCTTGATAATCTAATTCCTTTTGAGATGCGCACTCTTTGGCAATAAACCATCCGTCCAAACGCTTTTTGCTTCGTTCTTCCTTAAACAAAAGTTTTGCTTTATCGGTAACTGTTTTTTCATCATAAATATTGTACATCTCATAAAACCCCTTTATAATTTATGTTTGAACAACTGTATGTCCTTTTTGGATAAAACTTTTTTTGAAATATTCCAGCGTCACTGCTTCAATCGCACCGTTTTCCACCGGATAAGGCAGATTCAACTCGTCGTATTTATTGCGTCCATACTCATGATATGCTAAAAATTCAAACTGAAATTTATCAGTATTTAAATTTTCAAAAAAATTCAGAAAACCATCGATATCTTTGAAACTGTCGTTGAATCCGTGAATAAGCGGAATCCGAATCAACACTTCTTTTTCTTCCCGACAAAGATAAAAAATATTTTCTTTCACTTTTTTATTTGATGCTTTTGTAACATCAAAATGTTTTTCTTCATCGTAATGTTTAAAATCCATAATCAGAATATCAATAAACGGCAACAATTCTTTTAAGTTTTCACTTGTTGCGTTTGTTTCAATACAAGTCGAAATGTTAACTTTTTTTAATTCGATTAAAAGTTCCCGAACAGCTTTAAACTGGCAAGTCACTTCTCCCCCTGTCAGTGTCACGCCGCCACCGTCAAAAAACATCAGCCTGCTGTTAATCGTTTCATTCACTAATTCCGCAACCGTCGTTTTTACCGTTTTGCTCGATTCCCAAAAAATCCCCTCGGGATTGGAACACCAAGGACAACGCATATTGCATCCCTGCAAATGATAAACCAAACGATTCCCCGTGCCGTCTTGAGAATAATTAAATCCTTTTTGGAAAATTTTTAATTCCATTTATTTCACTTCCGGCGGTAAACATTCTATTAATTCCAAGTCGTCCAAGTCGTTTTTTGCGATTACTTTAAATTTATTTTTTGCGTGATAAGGCAAGAAAAAATAATCACCTTTTTTTAGTTCTCGATTATAATTTTCACCTGTTATACTTCCTGCTCCGCTCGTTACAATATAAATCGCAGTTCCGTCGGTAAGTGTAACTTCTTTTTTTACCTGATAACGATTCACACTGAAATAAGGTGTATCCTCATTGCTAATCAACGATTCACATTTTGCATTTTCATTTTCCGATTTGATTTGTGGCGTTTTTTTTGCAATATTTATACTTTCTTCACCGCAAACAGAAAAATCAAAACAATCCAAAGCAACATCTTTCGATAAGCCCATATACATTTCATGTGCGTTCAGTATATAATCTCCGCACCAATATTCGGGCGATATTGTAAAATCCGTAGGCTCTTGCACTTCCAACATAAAACATCCTGCCCCGATTGCATGGACACTTTTTGCGGGAACTAAATAAACCTCACCGACTTTTACGGGAACTTTATTGATATAATCCTCCATGATTTGTTTTTCATCTTTAGAGCGTTCAACTAATTCCGAAAATTCCTCTTTTGTCAATTTATCTTTAAAACCGAAACAAATACTTGCATCTTCTCTTGTATCTAAAATTAACCACATTTCTGTTTTTCCGTGTTCACTGTTAAAATACTTTTGCGAATATGCAACATCCGGATGAGCCTGTAACGGCAAACGAATCGCACTATCCAAATATTTTACCAAAACGCCCAACTCCGTTCTGTTTCCATACATTTCTTTTGTAAATTTTTCGCCTAATTCTTTTAAAGTAATATCCGTTCCTTCTATAATACTTAACCCATCCAAAGGTCCGGACTCGCTGTTGTTTGCGGCATGAACGGTAGAGGCAATCCATTCTTCCGGAAAATTTCCATCCTCTTGAGGTTCACCGATAAATTCGCCGTACAAATAACCGCCCTTATACACTCGATATACTTGATTGCGGTCAAAAAAAATTGGTTGTTTTGTTAATTCAATCATGATTAAGCCCTTCTCTCTTTTTTTATTTCTTGTTTTTAATTTTTTTATTTTTTATGCTTTATGGCAAAATTACCAAGAACAACATTTTTTTATATTAAAAATATTTATTAAATTCATAACGGTTTCGTGATTTTAAGTTGCGATTATAAGCATAAGATAACATATAAATCTTTGGTTTGTCAATTCATTTGGCAAACTATATTTGTGTGTTTGCGCAAAAAAATGCATAAATAAAAATATTCGCTTTTATTAATTTCATAAAAATATTATTATTAAACAAAAATATTTATTAAAACATCTGGCAAATAGTTCTATAACAACGATAAATGTGATATACTTTTGAAAATAAAATGAATTTTAGGAGTCCGGATATGAGTAATCGTGTTTTAAATGCATCTTCCATGAAAGAAGAAAATCAAAAAAAAATTTTAAGAACTCTCACCTTTACGGAATGTTCCCGTGCAGAACTTGCTCGCAGAACAGGGCTGACACGTTCTGCAATCAGCGTTATTGTGGAATTATTGATTAATCAAAATATTATCATGGAAGGCGATTTCATTTCCGGAAAAATCGGACGGAAATCTCAAGCATTAAAATTAAACCCGAAACGTTTTTATATGATAGGAGTTGATTTGGGGCGAACAGAATGTTATATCGGATTCGCGGATTTTCAGGGGGAGATACTTTATAACACCTGCCTGTCTATGGAAACTACCGCGACCGAAATGCTTTTTAAAATTTCTGAGATTATTGAAAAAACCATCGAAAATAATAAATTTTCCGGCGAACTTTTAGGTATCGGAATTACTTCTCCCGGACCGTTAGATTCTGTGGAGGGTGTTATTTTGACGCCGCCAAACTTCACACCTTGGTTTCACACAAAAGTGTCAGATTTTTTTCAACAGAAATTTGATTGCCCCGTATTTTTGGAAAATGATGCAAACGCTCGGGCAGTCGCGGAAAAATATAGCGGGCTTGACAATACTTATAAAAATTTCATCGAGCTTATGTTTGATTCGGGTATCGGCAGCGGTATTGTCTTAAACGATTCTTTGTTTCGTGCTTCATCGGGTTTCGGAAATAATTTTGGACATACATCAATTAATTATGAGGGCGCTGTTTGTCAATGCGGCAATATCGGCTGTTCGGAATTGTACGCTTCTATTCCGAGTATCGTTAAGTATGCCGAGAAATTAAATCCTCTTTTTTCTGATTGGCACGCTATTATTGATTATGCAAAAAAACAAAATTCGGATGCACTGCACGTAATAAAAAAAGAAGTGGAATATTTAACCGTTTTAATTACAAACATCATGAATATATTTGATGTGGATTGCATTTTATTATCCGGCGATATTATTTATGAATTCGATTTGCTTCAAGGCTTGCTTAATGACAGCATAAAGAAAAAGTTCCTCTCTCATGAGAAAAAGGAACTGAAAATCTTACCGACGCAAATTGAAAATAATATACAAATACGGTCGGCATGTTATTTGGTTCTTGATAATCATTTGTCTGCTAAAATTCTATAAACTTAAACCTTGCCGTAACGTTAATTATTTAACGTCCCCCTCCTGACAATCCTTTTCTCGGACGGTTGTATAATAAAATGCACAAGTGAACTGTATAATGCAAATGAAACGGAACGGTCAAGACTGTTGTCTGTTATACAAATTAAATCTTAACTTATAAAAGATTGTGGGATTTCTTTTTAAACATTTTAAAACTTTCGAGTTTGCCTCGCGCGCTATTTATATATCAATGCTTGACGGCGATACTGAAATTTTTTTATTTTTGTTGCGTAAAGGCTACTCATTAATTTGGCATTCTCAAGCAGAAACAAAAGAAGAAGACTCACAATATAGAAAAAAATATAATCTTCCTGAGAGTTATTCTAATTATCAATATTATCGATATCCATATGATAATAGGAAAAATAATAAAAATTTCATATCATCTTTAACAGGCAATTGGGATATGGAACAAAATCCGATTATTTATAATTGAATAATTTAGTTCAACTAAAATAATTTTTGGATTTACTTTTTTATCAAAATCGCACGGTTTGACAAAGAGCCAAAAAAATCAAAATTACTATTTAATAAATCCCCCTGTAACCTTTTTTACATCGCTTACGGAAAAAATCACGTCCGCGCCGGCATCTCGAATAATTTGAGTTGCGTCCGGTATTTGTTTTCTTTTTATAAACAATTTTAAAATAACCATTTTAGTTTCTTTTCCCGATGATTCAATCGTTGTAACGCCGTAACCTTTTTCACGCAAGGCATCGGCAAGATTTTGGGCGATGTCCTGTTTTGCCAGGACTTCCACAACCGACATTCCGAGGGCAAGTTTTTCCTCCAAAGTTACGCCGATAAAATTACCCATAGAAAAAGCAAAGCAGTATACCAAAACTTTAATCGGGTCTTCCGTAATATTATTTAAAACGTTTGAAGCAACAACAACCCAAATCATAACTTCAAAAAAGCCGATACATGCGGCGAGTCTTTTCTGACCGCGATTATTTAAAACTGTTCTCAAAGTTGCAACAGAAACTTCGATTAACTTAGCGCAAAATATTGCGATATATAAAATGATTCTTGAATCCATTGTGACACTTTAACTATTACCGAAAATTTTTTAAATTTGCGGTAACGTTCTCCCTTCCAGATTTTTAAAGTAATTTACAAAATTTATGTTGATTGATTATTGAATTTTACTTTTGTATTTTTTATGTTAACATATCATTACTTCTTGGCGACTCCGCTTTTGCGCGCCGCGTCCGCCACAGCCGCCGCAACTTTTTCGTGAACATCTTTATTAAATGATGCGGGAATTATATAATCCTCACTTAATTCATCGTCATTAATACTGTTTGCAATAGCATATGCCGCCACAATTTTCATTTCGTCGTTTATATCGCTTGCACGAACATCTAACGCACCGCGGAAAATCCCCGGAAAAGCCAACACATTATTAATTTGATTCGGAAAATCACTTCTGCCCGTGCCGATTATTCTTGCGCCGTTTGCTTTTGCGATTTCCGGCATAATTTCCGGTATGGGGTTCGCCATAGGAAACAAAATCGAATCTTTTGCCATTGTTTTGACCATCTCGCCCGTAACGGTTTCCGGAGCGGATACGCCGATAAAAACATCTGCGTCTTTTAAAGCGTCGGCAAGATTGCCTTTGATTTTTTCAAAATTTGTAATTTGAGAAATTTCCTTTTTAATCGGATTTAAATCGCCGCGCCCCTCATAAATAATGCCTTTTGTATCGCACATAATAACATTTTTTAATCCCAAAGCTTGAAGCAGTTTTATAATCGCGATTCCCGCTGCGCCCGCACCGCTCGTAACCACTTTTATGTCGGAAAGATTTTTTTTCACGATTTTCAAAGCGTTTATTAATCCCGCAAGCGTTACAATCGCTGTGCCGTGTTGGTCATCATGAAAAATCGGGATATCGCAAGTTTCTTTTAATTTTTTTTCAATTTCAAAACATCTCGGCGCGGATATGTCTTCCAAATTAATTCCGCCGAAACTTCCCGAAAGTAAAGTGACAGTCTTAACTATTTCATCAACATCTTTAGATTTTATGCATAGCGGAAAAGCGTTTACATTTCCGAATGTTTTAAATAAAACGCATTTCCCCTCCATAACGGGCATACCCGCTTCCGGTCCGATGTCGCCGAGTCCCAAAACCGCAGTCCCGTCGGTTACAACGGCGATTGTATTTCCTCGCCCCGTAAGTTCATAACTCAATTCAATATTTTTTTCTATCTCCAAACAAGGCGCGGCAACTCCCGGAGTATACGCCAATGAAAGGTCCTCCTTATTATTAACGGGAGTTTTAGAAATAATATCGATTTTGCCTTTCCATTCGTAATGACATTCTAAAGCTTTTTTGCTGTAATCCACGTTCGTTTCCTCCTATATAAAAAGTGTTTTTATTATCGCTTATAACAAATTTAACTTTACTACGTTTGAGATTATTTTGCTACCGTAATTGTGAAAATTAATATAAAAATTATAATTAAAGCTGTTCGGAAACCACCTTTTTGATGCCTCAAATCGCGATGCTTTAACGCGGTTTGAGGCAGTTTGTTTAGGTTTCCGAACAGGTCTATTGATTTTTAAATTACTAAAAAATATGAAAAATAAAAACGCGTCCTTAATACGAAACGCGTTTTTTGCTTATTTAAATTTTTTCTGTAAATATTCTTGCATTAAATCGTTTTATTTATATGTACCGTTAGATTTTTCATAGAATGTTTTCATCTTCTAAAGTCGGAATAACAGGCGATAAAAAGAAGTCTTTTTCTTCTTTCGGTTTTCCTCTTGAAATAGAATAAACTTGAAATTCGTTTCCGGTATCAAACATATAAATCAAGCCGTAACTTCCTGTTGCAATGTTAGCAATAGACGAAAAGAACTCGAACATTTCATCAATTTCTTCGGTATGTCTGTTAGCAAAAATAGTGTACTCTATAAAATATGATGCATTTTTCACTTTGAGTTTCGGAGAGTTCCACTTTAAGTTTTGAATTTTCTGTTCTATCAATTCCAATATTTTCGGCAGTCCGGCTTCTTCTTCTCCTATAGGTTGAACTTCGTAAGTTTCTACTATTGTTATCCAACTATGAAACTCCATAATAAACACCGACTATTTTCTATAAATATTCCTGCATTAAATCGTCCATGCTGAACAATCCCGCTTTTTTATCTTTTAAAAATTTCGCCGCTTTTACCGCGCCGACCGCAAAAACTTCTTTGGAATACGCTTGGTGTTTAAGCTCAATAACTTCGTCCAATCCCGCAAAAATAACTTCATGCTCACCGACAATCGTGCCGCCTCTTACGGCGTGAATCCCGATTTCGTTTTTATTTCTGCTTTCGCGTTTTTGATGTCTGTCATAAACATATTCCAATTTTTCGTCCAGTGAATTATTAATTTTTTCAGCCAAAAAGTAAGCCGTGCCCGATGGCGCATCAATTTTCACATTATGATGTTTTTCAACGATTTCGATATCGAATTTTTCATCATATAAAATCGGTGCGATGCGTTGCAAAATGCTTGCGATTAAATTTATTCCCAAAGACATATTATACGACTTAAAAATAGGAATCGTTTTTGACGCTTCGTTGATTTTAGCGGAAATTTCTTCATCTAATCCCGTCGTACACAGAACAATTCCGATTTTTTTATCTACGGCATAATCAATCAATTCACCAGTCGCAGACGCGGTTGAAAAATCTATAATCACATCGGCAGGCATATCGCACGTGGTTATATGATTAAAAATAGGAAAAGTTTCGGAATTTGAACCAAGTTCTTTATCGATTCCCGCAACAATCTCACAATCATCGGTTTTTTTAATCAAAGCGCAAATGGCTTGCCCCATTCTTCCCCTATATCCATGCATTATAACTCTAATCATTTTAAACACTTCCTTTTGATATGTACTAATTTTATAATGTGTATAAAAAAATTTACGTGCGATTACGATTATTTAATGAACTTGCAGAGTTGCGCATATTAATTATGAAACGCACAAAACGGGCGAGCACACAGGCACGCCCCCACAATGTCCACGATTTTAAAATTCTTTTTATTTAATCAAATTTACTTTTTTCATTTCGGTTTCCAAAACTTTTAATGTTGCGTCGCTGACTTCAATCAAAGGCGCTCTGTAAGCACAACCGTTGTAACCCATTAATTTCAAAGCCGCTTTAAGAGGCATCGGATTCACTTCACGGAATAACGCATTAACAAGATTAAAATATTTAAATTGCAAATCTAAAGCTTTAGCTTTGTCGCCTTCAAGATATTCATAAACCAGTTCATGAGTTTCTTTCGGTGTAATATTCGCAACAACGCTGATAACTCCGATGCCGCCGAGCGCTAAAATCGGAATAATCTCGTTATCATTTCCCGAATAAATATCTAACTTGCCGCGGCAAATTTGAGAAAGCGCAACGATTTGGTCCATATTTCCGCTTGCTTCTTTAATGCCGACGATATTATCTGTTTCGGATAATCTCAAAGCTGTTTCGGGATTAATGTTGAGCCCTGTTCTTGACGGAACATTATATAAAATTATCGGAATATTTATTGCGTCCGCGTGAGCTTTAAAATGTCTGTACAATCCCTCTTGGGAAGTTTTATTATAATACGGCGTAACCAACAAACACCCGTCCGCGCCGACTTCTTCCGCTTTTTTAGAGAGTTCGATTCCGTGGTTTGTGTCGTTGCTTCCCGTCCCTGCGATGACAGGAATTTTTTTATTAACTTTATCAACCGTAAACTTTATTACTTCGACTTGCTCATCATCTGTTAATGTTGCGGCTTCACCCGTCGAACCGCAGATAATAATCGCATCTGTTTTGTTTTCCATCTGGAACATTAAAAGAGTTTCCAATGTTTCATAGTCAACTCTTCCGTCCGTATGAAATGGCGTGACTATCGCAACGCCAGAACCTTTAAACAATGACATAATAATTCAGCTCCTTATTTTAGAGAAAATATACAAAACACCAAAGCTGTTCGGAAACCACCTTAAATCTTCCGAACAGTTCTACTTTTCAAAACTTCCTTATTTTGAAAAAACATACAAATTAATTATAACATACTAATTGCCTTTTCCGCAATTTGAACCGCATTTGTTGCAGCACCTTTTCTCAAGTTATCCGAAACAATCCATAAATTAACGCCGTTTTCAACGCTTTCGTCGCGTCTGATTCTTCCGACAAAAACTTCTCCGTGACCTTTTGCGTTTATTGCCAAAGGATATTCGTTATCAAAAGAATTATTTTGCAAAGGATATTCGTTATCAAAAGAATTATTTTGTAAAACAATTCCCTCAAAATTTTTCAAATCTTCGATTAATTCATCTAATTCAAACGGATTGTAAAATTCAACGTTTACGGATTCGCTGTGAGAATCCGAAACGGGAACTCTTACGCAAGTCGCCGTGATTTTAAGCGAATCATCTTTTAAAATTTTTCTTGTTTCGTTAACCATTTTCAATTCTTCTTTTGTGTAGCCCGATTCCGTAAAAACATCTATGTGCGGTAAACAGTTATTCGCGATTGGGTGCGGAAAGTTCGTAGGCGCATTGCCTTTTAATCCCTCTTCCAAATCCTTGATACCTTTCATACCTGCGCCCGAAACCGCTTGATAAGTTGAATAAACAATTCTTTTAATTTTATATTTATCATGAAGAGGTTTTAAAGTTACAACAGCTTGAATCGTTGAACAATTCGGATTCGCGATGATACCTTTGTGGTTTTTAATTTCCTCGCCGTTAACTTCGGGAACAACCAAAGGAACTTCATTATCCATTCTGAATGCGGAACTGTTATCGATAACAAGACAATTGTTTTTTGCCAAAAGAGGTGAAAATTTTTCGCTTACACTGCCGCCCGCGGAAAATAAAGCGATATCCAATTTATAATCAACAATATTTTCGTTTAGTTCGATAACCGTGTATTCCTTACCTTTAAAAGTAATTTTATTGCCCGCGGAACGTTTTGATGCGAAGAAGAAATATTCCTTAACAGGCAAATCTCTGCTTTCCAATTCTTCAAGGAAAGTTTTTCCCACCATTCCCGTAACACCGACGACACCCAAATTAATATCTTTCATTAAAAAACATCTCCCTATTATTCGGACGGCACAAAGGTCGCCCCTACAATTTTATCCGATTATGTGAGTAATCAAATAATCATAATATATAAAAGTTTTTAGATTTTTCGGTAATGGGTACGCTTATCCCGTTAAAAGTTACCGATTTTTAGTGATAATATCATCTTTACGCTAAAGTGTCAAAGAAATTTTTTGCCGTGAAAGTTTTAATATTAAAGTGCACCGTGTATTGTATGTCGTGCATTCCACATTTTGAAATTTGTCCGCAATTTAGTTTTTGAAAAAGTTAGTTTTCGGGCGTCAAAACTTGATTTTTTTATTTTGCAAGGTATATATAAAGGTGATTATTGGAATAATAAAACAGAGGTGATAAAAATGTCTGACAAAAAAGAAGCAAAAGAGATGACTCCCGATGAAAAACTAAAATATGAAATCGCGGAGGAATTAGGATTGATGGACAAAGTTAATTCTGACGGTTGGAAATCTCTGACTTCAAAAGAAAGCGGAAAGATTGGAGGAATCATGACCAAAAGAAAACGAGAAATGAAAAAAACTTCCGAAATATAATTGCTTTGTCAAGACAGCATTACATTTTCTTTGAAAGTATAATGCTTATTTGGTGGGGGCTTGAAACCCCCACCAAATAAATTGTTCACCCGCCACCTTCGATTCAAGTCTGCGACTTAAATCTTAGAGGTGGGGGATTTCT
>JGI994J12354_10000965_pt1 | contig 29112 bp, 17 predicted proteins | sample IntmicLarv3ML3BL_FD_12354 | JGI IMG/M metagenome (IMG submission 12354) | reverse complement strand
CGATAATCGCGATAACTACTAAAAGTTCAATTAGGGTAAATCCCCCCCCCTAGTCATTTTTCTCATAATGTTTCTCCTTTATTTTTTTCTATAGAATATTTTCTGCTTTATGAGATAGAAACAAAAAATCTATACATTTATTATATACCTCTTTTTGGGATTTGTCAAGCATTTTTCACCCGTTTTTCATTGAATTTTAATATAAAAAATAGCGAATATATAATTTTTTCAAATTTATTAACATCATTACCGATATGGCAATAACTAACATCTATTTACAATAATCTTCATTTAATGTATAATTAGTATGTGCTAAAGGAAAGCATTGATAATATTCTAAATAATGAGTTTAAGCTTAGCGACCTTGTTTTATGTCTAGACGCTGACGATAATGAGGCATGCGAACTTTTTGTTGCGGCTGATGAAACGCGGAAAAAATATGTTGGCGACGAGATACACCCTCGGGGCTTAATAGAGATAGGCAACTATTGCCGTTGCGATTGTCTGTATTGTGGCATCAGAGTATCACGAAAGGAGCAAGAGCGATATCGCCTAACCAAAGATGAGATAATAACGCTCGCGCAACACGCTTACGAGGTTGGTTATAAATCCGTCGTGCTCCAAGGTGGTGAAGATTTAGCGTTTTCGCGAGAGATGATTACTGAAATCATTCAAAACATCAAAAAAAATGATATGGCTATAACTTTGAGTTTAGGGGAGCGTGACTTTGCCGACTACGCCGAATGGATAGCGGCAGGTGCTGACAGATACCTCCTCAGAATAGAGACCACAGACGAAAAACTCTTTTCGCAACTGCACCCAACCGGCAATTTGGCTGCGCGAAAGGAGTGCATTTACAAGTTAAAGTCTTTGGGGTATCAGCTCGGTAGCGGGATAATGATAGGGTTGCCCGGGCAAACTTATGAGATGGTAGCGCGCGATATTTTATGGCTAAAGGATGAGGCAAAAGCGCAAATGCTCGGAGTCGGACCCTTTATCCCCCACCCCGACACCCCATTAAAAAACGCAAAAGGCGGCACACTCTTTGAGGCATTAAAGTTAATCGCGCTACTTAGAATAGTCTTTAAAACAGCGCATATTCCGGCAACGACTGCGCTAGGCGCCCTTGACACGCACGGCAGAGAGAGAGGATTACAGTGTGGAGCAAATGTCATAATGCCAAATATCACACCTCTACAAAACCGCGAGAATTACGAGATATACCCGGGGAAAGTTTATAATACCGATAGCGGCGATAAAAGTATGAAAGTTATACAAGATATGGCAAAAAGCATCGGCAGGAGCATAAGCGCTTCCCGTGGCGATGTTTTTTAAAGTTTTTATAAAAACTTGATAGTATTTTATAGTATTTTCCACTTGACATACAAGGGCAAAAATTGTATAATAAGGCTTTAAGGAAAAACATTGATTAAAAGAGCTGATATTTTGGTGAATAAATGCGTATATAACACGGATATTTTGATGAGCAAAATCTCCGCAGAACGCTTGCGCACGGAAGATACCTCAATATGGCAAACAGATGGATATAAAATAGGGTAAAAAAATAAAAAGCATATCTATCAAACTTTAAGAATATTTTGGTAATATGCTTTTTTAGTTTTGATTGGAGAGTAGACAGAATAATATGTTACTTGGAACACAAAAGAAAAATAATTTAAACCACTTAGAGATTGGCGGATGTGACACGCTCGAGCTTGCGCGCGAATACGGCACGCCGCTATATGTAATGGACGAGGATTTTTTACGCGAAAAGTGTCGGGGATTAAAGAGCTCACTCGAAAGCCGAATGGACGAGTCTTTGGTGCTTTACGCCGGAAAAGCTTGTCTTAATATGGCTATTTGTCGCATAATCGCACAAGAAGGGCTTGGGCTTGACCTCTCCTCAGGAGGCGAGGCGTACACTGCACTAAAAGCCGGTTTCCCCATGGAGCGTACTTATCTTCACGGCAATAATAAGAGTGATTGGGAGATAGAGCTTGCCATTGAGAGCAAGGTTGGCAGAATAGTTTTAGATAACGAGCGCGAAGCAGAGCTCGTTAACCGCATTGCCGGCGAAAAGGGCATCAGCCAAGATGTTTTGCTCCGCGTAACGCCGGGAATTAAGCCCGACACCCACAGCTATATACAGACCGGACAGATTGACACGAAATTTGGGTTCGGCATCAGCACCGGAAGCGCTATAGAGGGCATTAAGAAAATCTTGACATGCGATAACTTGAATCTGGTGGGGCTGCATTGTCACATCGGCTCTAATATCATCTCGCTCGACTCATTTGACATGGCAGCAAGAATTATGGTGCGCTTTATGGCAGAGATTAAGGAGAGCTTGGGGCATACTTTTTTGGAACTTGATTTGGGTGGCGGAATAGGTGTACGTTACACATCAAATGTAACCCCTCCGACACCACAAGAGTACATAAATGTTATTACAGAGGGACTGCACGATGAACTCAAGAGGTACTCCATGTCTACCCCAAAACTGCTCATAGAGCCGGGGAGATATATTGCGGGAGAGGCCGGTACTACACTTTATACTACCGGCACCATAAAAGAGGTTCCGGGCATCAAAACCTATGTCAGCGTTGACGGCGGTCTTAGTGATAATCCTCGCCCTGCCCTCTACGACGCTGTATATGAAGCACTCTATGCCAATGACCTCAATGCCCCTCTAAATAAGAAGGTGACGGTAGCAGGAAAGCATTGTGAGTGCGACAACTTACTGTTTGATATCATGCTGCCGGAATCAATACAGCCGGGCGACATCCTCGCCGTACAAACCACAGGAGCGTATAACTACGCTATGGCATCAAACTATAACCGCTTCAAGCGCCCTGCAATGATTTTGGTAAAGGACGGCAAGGCCGAAGTGATAGTAAACCGCGAGACATTAGATGACCTTTTGTCTCATGATATAATACCCGAAAGACTAAAATAAGAAGGTAAAAATATGAATTACAGAGAACGAATGCTTGCCGTACTCAACTACGAAAAGGCAGACAGATTACCCATACTCCACTTTGGATATTGGGGCGAAACACTCGAAAAATGGTATAAAGAGGGACACCTCACTAATGAGGAAGCCCACAACTGGGGTGAAGGATATGGCAGTGATAAAGCCATCGGAGATAAGCTTGGGTTTGACCATGACTTTAATGTTACATTTTGTCCGCCAACCTTTATGGACCCCATTTTTGAAAGTAAGGTTGTAAAGGAATTTCCTGACGGTTCAAGACATATTATGGACGGAAATGGTGTTATCTTGTTAGAGCGTCCGGGCGCGGGATCTATTCCGTCTGAAATTGGTCATACACTTCAAGACAGAAAAAGTTGGGAAGAGCAGTACGCTTTTCGCTTCAAATACTTTGACGAGAGAATCTTAAACACTAACGTTATGGTAAAATATGACGAATTTCTGCCTTTTAACCAAGGTGGTATAGAATTTTTGCGCGAGAATAAGCACGACTATTGGTACGGTGTATTCGCCGGAAGTCTGCTCGGAAGTTTGCGCAATATTATTGGCGTTGAGAACTTATCATATTTGCGCATTGATGATGAAGATTTACTTATCGAAATGATAAATGTAACAGGTGACCTTGCATACAAATGCCTCAAATACTCATTAGAAGCCGGTGCTAAATACGACTTCGTTCATTTTTGGGAAGATATATGCTATAAAAACGGTCCGCTCATAAATCCGCAATTCTTTTACGAGCATGTTGGTCCGCAATATAAAAAGATAACTGATCTCGCTAAAGAATACGGCATTAATATAGTCAGTTTGGACTGCGATGGACTTATAGACTCCCTCATACCTACTTGGCTTGACCACGGCGTTAACACTATGTTCCCAATAGAAGTTGGCACATGGAATGCGTCCATTGCTCCTTGGAGAGAGCAATACGGTAAGCAAATAAGAGGGGTTGGCGGCATGAATAAAAACGTGTTCGCGCTAGATTATAAAGCAGTTGATGCTGAGATTGAACGCCTTAAACCACTCATTGCGCTTGGCGGATTTATCCCCTGCCCTGATCATCGTATCCCACCCGATGCTATTTGGGAAAACGTACAATATTACTGCGAAAAATTACGCGAAGTAAAAATCTAAAGAACAGGAAAGAATCAGATGATAGGAAGAGAATGGAAATGGACTATACGTTCATTTTGTTTAGGACTTTTTATAATGGCGGTAGTGGTAAACATAGTCGCTATTTTGCTCATACCTTTAAGAGACCTGTTCAACCTATCATTTGAGCAGGCCGCGCGCCTTACACTCATAAATTTCTTAACGCAGATGGCAGTAGATCTTATAGCCGGAGCGCTCAGCTCAAAGATAAAAGCAAGAGTGCTTTTGGTTATAGGAACTATATGCGCATTTATAGGGTTCATCCTTTTTGCCCTGCTGCCATCTGTTATGCCTTCTCCATACCTTGGGCTAATGATAGCCATAATTCTCCTTGCCATCGGCTCAGGCGTGTACGAGATGCTCATCAGCCCGCTTATGAACGCTATTCCCTCAGATACAAAAACAGAGGATATGGCATTTCTCCACTCATTCTACGCATGGGGCTCGGCATTTTTCATCGTCAGCAGCACAATTATTTTCTTCATTACCGGTGCTATAAATATCGGTATTGACGTGGAAAACCTGGCAGATACGTTTTATAATGGCGTCAAATATTGGAAGATTCTACCAATAGTTTGGGCTGTTCCTACCCTTATCTTGATTTTCGCGTTTGCAAAGATAAAATTGCCTGAATGGGTAGAGGAAGAAAAAAGGCAAAGACTGCGCGATATTGTGCGAAAACCTTATATGATACTCATGCTCGCCGCTATATTTGTCGGCGCTATGGTAGAAAATGTGGCTGCTCTATGGATTTCCGCTTTTTCTGACAGAGGACTTGGCATAGATAAGTTTATCGGCGACCTTGCCGGTGTATCTATGCTCTTTGTCGCCATGGCAATAACCAGAAGTTGGTTTGGAAAGTACGGCGAAAAGGTGAATATGAGCATTTACCTTATGTGGTGTACTGTTTTGAGCGCGGTTTTATTCGTTATAGCTGCTGTATCACCAAACCCTGTAATATCATTAGCCGCTCTTGTATTAGTCGGTTTTTCCGCCTCCATGATGTGGCCCGGAGCGCTAAGTATGTCTGCAAGCTACTTTCCGCTCGCCGGCGCTACAATGTTTGCCGTGATGGCATGCGCCGGAGATTCAGGAGCAGGAATTGGCCCATGGCTTACCGGGATTTTCGCTGATAATGCCGGATTTACCGGCATTACCGGTCAGATATTTGAATTTTTCGGCAATACAAACCTTCAAGAAGACGCATTTAAAGTACGGCACGCAATGCTCACCTCAACAATATTCCCGATATCATTGCTGCTCATATACTTAGTTGCTTACAAGGTAAAAAAGAGAAGTTAACTCATCTTTTTTCAAGCGAAAAAATGCCATATTCGCTAAACCAACTTGGGAAGAATTTCACTTTCTTGCCGTTTGACTTTAATGCAACCATTTGCACTATTTTAAAGCCAAACATTTTGGTAAACTTTTCGAAATCTTTCAGAGTGATGACGCGAATATTTGGCGTATTAAACCAATGATACGGCAACGCTTTTGACTCAGGCAGAGTTGCGGTAAGCAGTAGTTGCATCCGTATCGGCCAAAATGAAAAATTAGGGAAGCTGACTATGGCGCGCTTTCCGACACGCAACATCTCTAGCATGGTTTTGTCCGGGTCGCTTATCTGTTGAAGGGTGCGAGAAAGTATTACGTAATCATATGTGTTATCCCCCAAATCACGCAACCCCTCGCTGATATCAGCGTGCAAAACAGAGATGCCCTTTGCCATACACTGAATAATAGAGGGCTCGTGCTTGTCCACGCCGCTGACAACGCATCCTCGCTCTTTTACGAGCAGTTCCAGCAGTTCACCGGTGCCGCAGCCGAGGTCAAGCACTTTGCTCCCCTTCTCTACCATATCTAAAATAACTTTATAGTCAAACCTTATATCGTTCACGTTCATTTTACCACAACTTCGTATTAGTCAACAATGAATTTACCTAATGTATTTTCAACACGCTCTCTGACTGCCTTGCCCTTTTCCTCATATTTTGGTTTATTTAAAAGAGCGAACATATTGGTCTTGTAGTCCTCTACCGCAGGTTGGTCAAACGGGTTAACGCCCAATATATAGCCGCTGACACCACACGCGAATTGGTAGAAATATAAAAGCTCACCAATAGATTTAGCTGACAGGTCAGGCAAGGTGATAATCAAAACAGGTACATCACCATCACGATGCGCCAAAACAGTACCCATAAAAGCAGACTTGTTAATAGCATCAATATCAGCCCCTACCAAAAAGTCCAATCCATCTAAATTGTCCGATACTTTTGGGATATTGATCGGGTCAAATCCTCCGTCAACTACAACAAAGGTTTCAAAAATTGTTCTCTCGCCGTCTTGGAGACATTGTCCCATTGAGTGAAGATCTGTTGTAAACTCAGCTCCAACCGGGAATATTCCCAAGCCATCTTTTCCCTCGCTCTCACCATAAAGCTGTTTCCACCACTCTATCATGTAATGCAAACGTGGCTCAAAAATAGCTGTCACCTCTGATTTCTTGCCCTCGCGATAAAGTATATTTCGTATAGCGGCGTACATCAGTGCTTTATTGGTCATCGGGTTATCGTCAGCTGTTAAAGCGTTATAAGACTCTGTAGCGCCCAAAATAAGCTCGTCAATATCAATGCCCGCAAAAGCTATCGGGAGCAAGCCAACAGCGGAAAATACGCTGAATCTGCCGCCGACATTTGCCGGGATGGGATAGGTTTCGTACCCTTTTTCTGTAGCCATTTCGCGCAAAGCACCACGATCAGGGTCGGTTATTGCGACTATTCTCTCTACAGCTACCTCTTCGCCAACCTTACTTATAAGCAGCTCTTTTAATATCCTAAACGCGGCAGCCGGCTCTGTTGTAGTGCCGGACTTACTTATAACTGCAATACAAAATTCACGGGATTCAAGTGTTTCCAAAAGCTCTTTTGTGTAAGCTACAGATAATGTCTGACCGGCAAATATAACACTGTCAATGCCGCTTTTATCACCGAGCGCCTCAATAACAGTTCGCGCGCCCAAATATGAACCACCAATGCCGATAACCACCATGGTATCGCAACTTTTTTTAAGTCGTTTGACTGTCTCTTTTATGTTAGCGAAATCTTCAGCAGATACTATATCTTGCGGCTTTAACCAGCCCAAAAAATCGTTCCCTTTGCCATTCTTGTTCACAAGCATATTTCTCGCGTCTTTGACTGTTTGAGCAAAAGCTGATAACTTTTCAGCAGTAATTTCAGGAGCAGTCAGGCTGTAATCTAATCTCATTTTTTTCATCTTTTTCCTCTATCCTTTGTTTAAAAATAGTAATCGCTATAATTGCGCACACAGTACCTATAACTGCGCCCGCCAAAACGTCAACGGGGAAGTGAACCCCTATGTAAATACGTTGCCACATAATAATTATCGGGTATAAAATATATAACGCGAGCAGCCATTTGTTCTTATAAACCGCAAACCACATTACTGCTGCGAGCGAAAATGCAAACGCGACATCACCGGATGGGAAGGAATATTTTTGCGTTTCCGGTAGCATCGCATGAAATTCTGATATTTCAAAAATAACGGTCGGACGCACTTGGTAAAATATGCTCTTTAAAAGTTTTATCGTAATAATTTGCAGCGAAAATGAGACAAAAAATGTCACCAAATACGCTCGATAGCTGACTAACAGATGAATAAAAATCGGCAATACCAGCCATCCTGTTCCAAGGTCGGTATAAACAAAAGCCCCATTTAAAAAATTTAAGAAAAATATGTCCAACCAGCTATTATTGAAACTGTTTATCTTCAAGAATAATTCAGCGTTATAAGGAACAAACGCCTCAAATTGTGGTACAGTAAAGTCTTGTGATTCCAAAATCAAAAGCGCCAAAACAAGCAAAATAGTCGCTGCGCCAACTACTTTTCCACTTAGTGTCATGGAAGTAAAGAAATCTTTAATACTCGTGAGCATGTTAGTCATTTGTAATTTCATAAATCTCCACTCCGTATTCATTGTAAACTAATTTCCAATCTTCTATCATGCTCTTATCGTCATCTACACGCACGATAACAAGAGCGTCATCTTCAGTTTTCAGCCCCTCAATTAGCTCATCACGCACTCCGGAAAATCCAAATCTTATGACCTTATCACTATAATAACAAAGTGCTTCGGAAGGGTTTCTCGAAATGTCATATATAGTTACCGCATCATCTCTTTCCTCAGAAAGGGCTTTCACCGCTTTTCCAACGTACTTAGGCACCAAAAATGCTGTTTGTACCATGATTGGTGCAACTATCAAAACCAAAAACGCTGCCAAAATGCCAAATGAAACCAAATAATGCGTCATAAACTTAGGATTGCGCTTAAACCAGTAAACTACGCTTATTATACAGTAACCACAGATAAACACAAATGGTATTCCGAGTAAAATTCTTGTGCTATTATCTAAAAATAGGGTCGTATATTTACCGTCAAATCCACCGACTATTATGGCGTAAAAGACACCACCACACAAGATAAATGTAAAGGTAACCATGAGGATTTTCGAAACAATTGACGCTGCTCTTGCTACTCTTGCTGCCTTTGTCGGCTCTTTTTGCTCTAAATAATATCCGCACAAGAAAACCGCGAACATTATTGCGAGTGGCGTTACAGCAGAGTGGGTGTATGATGGCAATTGGGTTTTTGAAAAGGCAAATATCGCGAAAATGGATATAATAGTCACAAACGAAAAACGCCTTAACACCACCAATATATTATCAACTGTCCTTTTGCCGTGAAACGGACAAATCATCTCATAAACTATAAATGGCGTTAATGGAAATGCTAAGAGCAGATTTGCTGGTATCATAACACTTATGAAGTACAAAATAGGGAACTCGCTACCGTGCCCCTCTTGAGTACCGGAAAAACGCCCAAGATTTTCTTGTCCCAAAAAATGAGCTGAAAAATCACCGTTTGTCTGAACATGAGCGGCCCAATACCAAGGAACAACTATAATGAAAAATATCGGTATAATGAGCCACCACGGCACTCTTTTTATTTCCGTCAAAAGCTCGCGATTATACAAATAGTACGCAAACCATATTATTACCGGAATGGCAATACCTATAGGACCTTTTGTCAAAACAGCCAGCGCGGCAAAAATAATAGCTATAACATACCAAAGATACCGTTTCCCTCTTTCAACTTCTGTCCCTTCAGTCTTTGCATGAGAGTGCAGTAATATAAGGTGCAATAGCGCCAAAACGCTTATCCCTATATTTAATGACAGCAACATATCCGGTGTTGCACTGTGCGTCCAAGCCCAGAGCAGCGGGAGTATCATTAGCCCAATAGTTGCAAAGAAAGATATTTCCTTGCTTTTATGTAAATCTATTTCCTTTATTCTGGCCAGCCAATATAACAAAAATGTATGTATAGCCAAAACTAATGCCAAGCCAAATAGTGCTGACGGTACGCGTGCTGCCCACTCTGTTTTGCCGAGTACCTTTATAGATGCGGCTTGAAACCAATAATACAAAATCGGCTTCTGATACCGTGGCTCACCGTTAAAGGTCGGCACGACGTAATCGCCGGAGGTCACCATGTTATACGTGGCTGTCGAATAGCGCGCCTCGTCCATCTCAGTCATCGGCATATAAATAAACGACACAAGGTACAAAATTGCACCGACAAGGAGTATTATCAGTCGCTGAAGCCATATTGATGTTATTACGTTTTTACACATCTGCCCTTAACTCCTTTGCCCTACTCTTTCTCTCAATACCAAACCAAATACCATAAATAGCAATCGCTACAATAACACCTAAAATCATACTATTAACCGAACGAATAAGGGAAATTATAAATGGCGTATGAGCGTGACAAAATGTATTTACAAGGTCAACTATGCCTATACCGCCGATTATTATCAGCCACTGCGCTGCTGCCTTAAAGCCCTTTTTCATGGCAACAAACGCCAATATGAATGCCGGGAAGCCAACCAAGAACTCTTTGGTGCGTGGACGAGCATACATGATCTTCTCCAAAATCGCCCTGAATTTAAGCTCAAAATCGCTTACTGCAGCCGCTGACTCATTGCCGGAGCGCATAAGCATTATTGCTAAAAACGCCAAAAGCACGATTGCTAAAAGCGCACCCCAAATAAAGAGCGGTTTGCTCAAAAATTCGGTTGCGTTCGCATAGATTCTTCGGCAAAAATCGTTATATTTTTCGTATTCTTTAGCCACAGCATCAGTCACTACCATAGCAGCAAAGAGCAAAAGCGGAATAACAAGCGCAATCTTAATACCACTAAATTGATAAATCTTGTTTAAATAAAGGTTATGTGACATATTTGCAGCTATAAGTACTCCGCCGCAAAAAGCGATAGCGCACGCTGCAAACAAATAACCTATAAAGACAGCAAAAGCGGTTTTCTCTTTCAAACCACGCAATTTCACATATGTAAAGAGTAGCGCAAGCAATGGGAATATTATGGCTGCGAGCAGGTTCATTACAGCTATAATCTTCGGATCATTACAGTGTAAAGCGAGAAAAAATGCTATGCCGACTATAAAAACTCCAGCAATTACTGCACTTACAACAGTAGTTTTTGATAAATTCTTCGGCAAAACGCACAACACAAAGAGTGCGCACGCGAAAAATATAGCTACAAAGTTCAAAAAATACGTTTTACCGCCACTCTGCACCATACTTATTGGCAATGCGTCTCCTATCTTAAATCCACTGGCGCTCACCATTCCACTAATTTCCGCCAAGTAAGCGATGCTATCTTTAACCACATCTTCGGTTGCTCGTTGTGGAAACCTCACGAACAAAACGCGGATATTTCTGTCTTTTATGGCAAGAGAAAAGCGTTCTATTGCCTTACTGTTTGGCATACTGTTCATCTCTTCAGTCGAGATGCTGTGAACGCGCAAAAAATTACTGCCATTTAGCAGAATTCCGAGTGCAGAGTCACCACGCTGTTTGCCAAATTCAATACTGCCGTAGAGAAAATTATTGTCAAGAATACTGTTTTTTGTCTCGCTTAAGAGCATAGAATTGCCAAGAATAGAAGCGCCGTCAAAGATGATTATGACATTTTCTTCCTTTATCTGCTCATTTATTTTCGAAAATGACTCTTTTATTTCAGCTTCTTTAGTTATCGCAACGCGGGTGCTGAGCCGTGGGACAACTTTTAAGTTTGCTCTTTCGATTTTTTCAATTTTTTCAGTATCCAACCCGAGCCCAATATCTGCAATATATATTGAAGGAATATGCTTTCCGTCTATTTTTCGGTCAAATATCTGCTGTTTCTCTTTATTTACAAAGCGAAAGGTGGGAGGCATCGTTGATTGGTCATAAAACGCTTTTCCGCTCAAAATAAGAGTATTTGGCGTATCTTCAGAGAGTGCGATATGGGTTATATTCCCCTCACTCTTCATCTTATTTAAAATATCGTCGACATCTTCTCCGCTCATAGCAGCAAAAGCAGTTACTTCATCATAGTCAACGACTATCGACACTATTTTAGATCTATTTTCTGCTTGATTTCTTCTAAAGACCGAAATAAAAGATGCTAAAACCCCTATTACAATAAGAAAAACGCAGATAATTTTGAGATATTTTGTTGACATCAACAGCTCCTATTTTAACCCTATTATTATACCATTTTTCAGCAAAATAGGCAAGCGGGCAACATATACATTTCGTATATTTTAGCACCAATATATTATAGCTCTCTCTTCTTAAAATATCTCAAAAGGAATATTATTCTTCTCTGCATACTCTTGCGCATATGATCCGGCAGGAGTTATAACGGTAATATCCTCGCAACCGGCAAAAATATTACGCCCGATACTTGTGACAGATGCCGGAATAGTGACTGAAGTCAATCCCACGCAGAGCATAAAAGCGTTTCCACTTATACTTGTAGTACCTTCCGGAACAGTGTATTCCCCACTTCTGCCATCAGGACAATAATAAAGGGTCGTTTTATCGTTTATAAACAGAACACCGTCAATGCTCGCATAATCCTTATTATTTTCAGCGATATTTATTGTTTTTAGGTTTGCACATTGTAAAAAATTATAGACCTCTATGTTGGTCACACTACTTGGAACATTAAGCTCAGCTAAGCCGGAGCAGAGAGAAAACGCGGCAAAATCTATGGTTCTCACGCCCTCCGGTATTATAACAGAAGTAAGTTTGGTGTTACCGTAAAAAGCGCACGCGCCAATCTCTTTTACCCCGTCAGGTATAACATATTCTTCGCCTTCCTTTCCAAGAGGGTAATTTATCAGGACTGTCTGCTTTTTATCAAACAACACTCCATCAACGCTCGAATATATTTTATTATCTTCCGCTACATTTATAGCTTTTATATTTGAACATTCGGCAAAAGCTATATGGCTTATCATAGTGACACTGCTCGGAATATCTATATTGGTCAAACCAATACAGCCAATAAAAGCGCAGTCACTTATTATTTTTACACTTTTTGGAATGTCTATGGAGCTCAAGCTCGTGCAGCCGGAAAAAGCATCAAAGCTAATTCCTATCAAATTCTTTGATAAAGTAGCCTGCGTTAAGTTAAGACAATCAGCAAAAGCATCGGATTCCATTGATTTCACGCTATCCGGTAAGGTTATCTGCGTTAATGCAGGGCATGCATAAAAGAGTCTGCTTTCTATCACTGCCAAACCTTCCGGTAACGTCGCTTTCGCCAAATTCTCACACATTTCAAAAGCGCCATATCCTATTGTTTTAACGCTGTTTGGTAATATCACCTCGGTCACTCCGACACATTTGCTAAAAGCTTGCTCACCTATTGATGTCACGGTATTCGGCACCCTATATGCTCCCTCTTTTTTGCCAGGAAAACTTATAAGCTCGCTTCTGTTGTAATTAAACAGAACGCCATCTAAACTTGAATATTTCTTATTTTCTTTCGCTACCTCTATAGCTTCAAGGTTCACACATCCGGCAAAAACTTCTTTGCCAATAGACGTAACCTTGCTTGAGATATTTATCTTAGTTAGGCTCGCGCAATCTGAAAATGCGTAATCGCCTATTGATACCAAGCTTTCCGGCAATCTAGTCAAAGCTAAATTAGGACAATTCGCAAAAGCCCCATCCTCAATTTTCGTTATCACGTCAGGTAACTCAGTAAGCACCAAACTTGCGCAATCATAAAACGAGAAACTACCTATCACCGTCAAATTATCGGGAAATATCACCTCTTTAAGGGCAGGACAGTCAGAAAAAGCTCCATTTATTGATGTGACTCCTTCAGGAATAACTATAGAAGTTAACTTTTCGCACCTTCTAAAAGCACCGTAACCTATTGACTTCACGCTTTGAGGCAAGGCTATTTGCGTTAAGCCGGAGCATCCCTCAAAAGTGCTTGACCCTATTGAAGTAATATTTTCAGGCAAAATAATTTGTGTTAAACTTGAGCAATTATAAAAGGCATATCCCTCTATTAAAGTTACATTCTGCGGAATAGTCACCGAAGTTAAGCCGGTGCAATCATAAAAAGTGCTATCATTGATTGTTGTTACATTAGGTGGAATATCTACAGAGGCAAGGCTCGGACAGTTTTGAAAAGCAGCATCACCTATTGACCTAACACTATCAGGCAGAGTTATTGACGCAAGATTCCTACAGTTATTGAAAACCGCCTCTCCTACCGATATCAAGCCCTCAGGAAAAGTTACTGACTGCAGAGCGGAACATCCACCGAAAATCCCCTCACTTATTTCTGTTACAAAAGGCGGAATCTCAACGGAAATCAAACTACTACAGCAAGCAAACGCATACTCTTCTATAGTTAGTATGCTCTCCGGCAGAGTTATTGACGTAAGGTTTATACAGCTTGAAAAAGCAAACTTGCCTATAATCATCACGCTTTCCGGCAATGTTACAGTCACTAATTCATAGTGCAAATCAAACGCGTTATCGCCAATAGCGATAACCTTATACCCGTCTATTTCGTCAGGTATTTCAAGTTCGCTTTCCATGCCATAATATCCGGTAATCGCAGCTTCCTGTTCGTCGTTGAACTCGTATCTCCACAATCCGTCTTGGCTTGTCGCGCCAAAAGTGCTTAGAGAGATACAAAAAAGCAATGAAATTAGCGCGAAAACAGATATTCTCTTCATATTTGAACCTCAAAAATATTCTTACTACTTTGTAAGCTTAAAAATACCGGAAAGGAATTTCTATTTCCTCCAGCCATTTTTCAGCATTTGACCCCTCTTTTACAAAAATAACAATATTTTCGCTATTATAAATAAAGTCGTAACCTATGTGCTCTACAGAGCTTGGAATATATAGAGCTGTCAATTTAGGACACGAGGCAAAGGCAGAGCCTCCTATAGATGTTACACTATCAGGAATAACAACAGATGTCAATTCAGCACAATCACTGAAAGCTTCATACCATATATATTTAACACCATCAGGAATAACATAATCCCCTGCTCTTTTAGTTGGGTACAGTATAATTCTTGTTATCTCACGATCAAATAAAACACCGTCAATGCAGGCGAAATATTCGCTGTCTTCATCTACACTTATATCAGTCAAGCTTGAACAACCTGAAAATGCACCGTACTCTATTGACTCTAAGCTGGCGGGCAGCGTGATTTTCTCTAAGCTTGCACAGCCTTGAAAAGTACATTCTCCAATGAACCTTACGCCATCAGGAACCGTAATAGAAGTTATACGTGAGCAATTTCTAAATGCATAGTAAGATATGAAATTGACACCTTCAGGAACGGCATATTCTCCGCTTTTACCGGCAGGGCACAGAATAAGTTCAGTCTTATCTTTATCAAACAGAACTCCGTCAACAGTAACGTAATTTCTATTATTTTCAGATACATTTATAGCTTCTAAATTCTCGCAACCAAAAAAAGTATACAAATATATTGATCTTACCTTATCCGGAAGAGTTATCTCTTTTAAGTTTGTACACTCATTAAATGAGCGGAATCCTATTTCCCTCACACTGTTTGGCAAAACCACTGAAACCAAGTTTGAGCAACCATAAAAAGCGCTTTCACCAATAGAAGTAACACTATCAGGGATTACGTACTCGCTCCACTCTTTTTTAGCCGGATATGTTATAATTTTAGTTTGACGCTTATTAAATAATATCCCATCAACGCTGACATAATTTTTATTATCTTCCGCAATATTTATACTTTCAAGATTCAAACAACCACTAAAAGCTTCTTCATTGATATGTTTTACATTTTCTGAAACATATATGGAAGTCAAACCGGAGCAATTATAAAAAGCTTCACCCTCTATATTTCTTACGTTACCGGGGATATTTATAGAAGTTAAGCCGGAGCAATCTGAAAAAGTTCTGTAATATATCGCTGTTATGCTCTCCGGCAATATAACCTGTGTTAAACCGGAGCAACCACTAAAAGTTCTGGAATTCAATGATTTAACAGATGAAGGGATGGTCATTTGCGTTAAACCTGAACAGTCGCTAAAGGCGCCGGAGCCAATTGACTTTATATCTTCCGGTAAGGTCAGTTCTGTTAAACCTGAACAGCCATAAAAAGCAGATTCACCTATTGAGGTAAGGCTTTCCGGCAATTTTAGCTCTACCAAACTAGAACATCCAGAAAAAGCAGACTCACCTATTGAAGTAATGTTCTCTGACAATTTTATTTCAGCTAAACTGCTACACTCGGAAAAAACATTATAACCTATTGATTTAATTCCATTTGGCAATATAACTTTAGTTAAAGCAGTGCAACCGGAAAAGATAGCGTGCCCCATAGATGTAACACTATCCGGCAGTATAACCTGTGTTAAGTTAGAACAGGCGGAAAAGGCATTGTCCCCTATTGACTTAAGATTGTTTGATAATGTCAGCTCAGTGAGGTTTTCGCAACCATAAAAAGCATTAGCAGCTATTGATGTCACGGAATTCGGCATAACATAATGTCCTTCAGGACCTACTAAAAAGGTTATAAGCTCTGTTTTATCTCGATTAAACAAAACACCATCTACGCTTGAATACTTTCTATTCCCTTCCGCAACATCTAAACTTTTCAGATTAGAACACCCCCTAAAAGCTCCTTCTTCTATCATGCTTACGCTACTTGGGATATTTATAGATGATAAGCTCGTGCAGTAGGAAAAAGCTGATTCACCTATAAACGTCACGCCCTCCGGCAATGTAATAGAAGTTAAGCTCGAACATCCGGAAAAAGTTGCACCATCTATCATCACCAAACTCTCCGGTAATATGACAGAGGTCAAGCTTATGCAGTAGGAAAATGCATCATATTCTAATGTTTTCACTTTTTTCGGCAATGTTATTTGTGTTAGCCCGGAACAACCGGAAAAAGTGCCGTATGCTATGGTAGTTATATTTTCGGGCAATAAAATCTCTGTTAGACCAAAACAGCCACTAAAAGCATATTCCCCTATAGACTTAACTCCAGCAGGAATAACCAACTCAGTCAGACCGGAACAGCGAGAAAAAGTATTGTGCTCTATTGATGTCAAACCTTCTGGTAATATAAGCTCCGTTAACTTTGAACACCCGGAAAAAGCTCCATTGCCGATAAATGTAACTCCGGCAGGTATTATTATTTCAGTTAAGTTATGACAATAAGCAAAAGCGTATCTTTCTATAGACGTTAAACCTTCAGGCAACACGAGCTGTGTTAAACTCATACATTCGGTAAAAGTGCCATAAGGTATTGACGTTATGCCCTCAGGAATAGTTATTGAGGTCACACTACTGCACCCTTGAAAAGCACCTTCTCCTATATCGATAACATAGATTGGTATATCAATAGATGTAAGGCTATTACAGTAAGAAAAAGCATATTCGCCTATAGATATCACACTTTCAGGAAGGTTAATTGAAATTAAATCATAACAACCGCTAAAAGCTCGCTTACCTATCATCATAATACTTTCCGGCAGAACAACAGACGTTATGTCGTCACGCCAAGAAAAAGCTTCATCACCTATAGCTACCACTTTGTAGCCATCAAGAAGTTCGGGGATAGTAATATCAGTTTCTTCGCCATTATACCTTAAAACTGCGGCCTCCATCTCATCATTAAACTCATATTCCCATAATCCGTCTTTGCTCTCCACGCTAAACGCATTCAGTGAAAGACAAACGAGCAGAAAGACAAACACAATAACAGCTGTTTTTTTCATGATAACTCCTCCGATATGTTTTAATTATAACAGATTATTTAATATTGGTCAATATATATACAAATAAATAAAGCAGAGTACCACAAAAAAGCAATACTCTGCCCTTATTTATTTCACTGCTTAGAGCTCAATAATTCACTATTTTGAGATCAAAGTTCATCGCATGCTCTTCACCATACGAGCCCTTTGGTGTATGAACAACAATATTTTCACTATCAAGAAAAGAGCTAAAACCTATACGCTTAACAGAGGCGGGAATAACTATAGACTCAAGATTGTAACAGCCCCCAAAAACATAATCATCTATAGTTGTCACGCTGTCGGAAATAACAAGAGAAGTCAATTTCTCACAGCTATAAAATGCGGCAAATCCTATCTCGGTAACGCCGTCAGGAATTATATATTCACCGATCCTTCCACTAGGACACATTAAAAGCTCTTCCATATTCTTAGAAAACAGTGCACCATCAAAACTTGCGTAAACCTCATTATCCTTATGCACTACAATATCATTCAGCTCAGGACATCCGGCGAAAGCATAAGCACCTATATCAGTCACTTGGTCTTGAATTACTACAGAAGTTAACTTTAAAGAGCCGTAAAAAGCGCTATCAGCTATTGATGTTACATTCTTAGGGATAACATACTCCCCTTCTCTTCCTCGCGGATAAGCCAGAAGTCCTGTTTTACTCTTATTGAACAACACACCGTCAACAGTAGCGTAATCTCGGTTGCTCTCCAATACATTTATATTCTCAAGACTAATGGCCCCGGAAAACCCACTTATTGACTTTACGCTATTTGGGATAAATATTGAAAGCAAATTTGAGCATCCGGAAAAAGCAGACCATTCTATTTCAGTAACAGTATTTGGCACAGTATATTCGCTGCCCTCTTTGTTTGCAGGGTAAGCTATTAATGTTGTTTTATTCCTATTAAATAAAATCCCGTCAACATCAGAATAATTGCGATTATTTGCTGCAACAGTTATACTATTAAGGCTTAAACATCCGCTAAAAACGTGATCGCCAATATCCGTCAAACTCCTTGGCAGCGTAATATTCATTATACCGGCACAATCGCTAAATGCTTCATCCTCTATTTCTGCTAACCTTTCCGGCAAAATAAGTTCAGTTAAACTTGAACATCCCAAAAAAGCTTCACCACCTATATATTCGAGATTGTTTGGCAGTGTAATATTGGTTAAACCGGAGCAACCACGGAATGTTTCATGATAAATGTCTCTAATGCCATCCGGCAGTATGATCTCTTTTAAGCTTAAACAGTTGCCAAACGCACTACTCTCTATAGATTTCAACCCCTTTGGCAATGATATTTCCGTTAAACTTGAACATCCATAAAAAGCGCTATCTGCTATTGATATGACTCTTTCGGGAATAGCTATCCGCTCTAAGTTGTGGCACCCTTTAAAAGTATATTCCTCTATTGATGTTATACTCTCCGGTAATACAACTTTTGCTAAGTTATCACAATCCCAAAAAGCTCCAAACCCTATCGAATTGACACCATCCGGAATGATAATCTCAGTCAACCACGGGCATCCAAAAAAAGCGAGCGCATCTATAGACTTAACGGTATTTGGCACAATATATGCCTCTTTGTTATTAGAGTAAATACAAGTAATAATCTTGGTTTTATTATAATCAAGCAAAACACATTTATCAAGAGAAAACGACCTATTTTCTTTTGAGAGATCTACAGTTTCAAGATTCAACGCTCCGGAAAAAGCTTCAGAACCTATTGATGTTACACTGCTTGGAATGTTTATATAAGTTAAATTTAAGCACCCACTAAATGCCTCAGAACCTATTGACTCCACGCCTTCAGGCAATATAATTTGAGTCAATTTCACGCAGTCAGAAAAAGCATTATCTCCTATTGATGTTACACTGCTTGGAAGGATAATTTCCTTCAAACTAGAGCAGTAAAAAAAAGTACCCTCAGCTATTGCTTCAATACCGTCAGGAAGCGTAATTGATTCTAAACTGATGCAACCCCAAAAAGCTCCAAACCCTATTGATTGAACAGTATCGGGAATGGTTATAGAGGTCAATTTTAAGCATCCAGTAAAAGTCATACCATCAATCTCAGTTATTGTCGAGGGAATATCTATCGAAGTTAAGCCGGAACACCCGGAAAAAGCCCCAAATCCTATTGACTGAATGGTATCAGGAATTACAAACTCTGTCAAACTACTGCACTCTTTAAAAGCAGAACCACCTATTATTGTAAGACTGTCAGGAATATTTATAGAAGTTAAACTCGTGCAATCAGCAAAAACGTTGCTCCCCAGCTCAGTCAAAGAGTTTGGAAGAGTAACGGAAACAAGGCTCTCACAAGAATCAAAGGTCATATCCCCCAGTTTTGTCACGTACTGTGGGATATCTATAGAGGTCAAACTTGTACAATACGCAAAAGCATATTCCCCTATTGACATTAAACTGTCCGGTAAAACAACCGAAGATAAATCGGAACAAAAACAAAAAACACCTTCCCCTATAGTCATTACGCCTTCCGGAATAATAACTGTTCTTAAACCCTCAAAACCCTCAAAGCCCTCAAAAGACGAGTTGCCACCAATAGCCACAACCTTATAGCCATCAATAAGAGCAGGTATTTCGAGTTCGCTTTCGTCTCCATAGTATGCAACTATAACAGCTTCACGTTCATCATTCACCTCACATTCCCATAATTCGTCTTTACTCTTTGCGGCAAAGGCATTTACACAAACACAAAATAGTGCTAAAACAAGTGTTAAAATCGTTATTCTTTTCATATCCCCATCCTATAGATTATTATTATAACAAAAAAGACAAACAAACGCAAGATAAAACTAAATATTCCGTACCTTTATACCGTTTTTCTTAGCGTACTTTTCTGCGTATGAGTCGGCGGGAGTTGTGATAACGAGGTTTTCGCAATCACCAAAAGCGTCATAGCCTATAAACTCCACAGAGCTCGGAACAAGTATCGAAGTTAAGTCGGGACAGCCGTAAAAAGCATCATATTCTATATATATTACACCCTCCGGCAGTACAACAGAGGTTAAGCCGGCGCAGTAACTAAAAGCACCTGCATCTATATATTTTGTGGCATTGGGAACTGTGTATTCCGCTCCTTTTCCGCTCGGGTACAGCATAAGAAATCTCTTATCTTTACTAAAGAGAACGCCATCGACTTGAGTACAATATTCACCCTTTTCATGAACTATAAATTCAGTCAGACTTTCACAATTTCTAAATAAGCCAAAACCTACCCACTCAAAGCTCTCCGGAAACGTGAACGAGCGCAGGGCAGTGCAGCCGTCAAAGGAGAAATCCCCTAAAGATACAAGCCCTTCCGGAAGTGTTATGGCAGTCAAGCCGACGCAATCCGAAAAAGCTTCATCATTTATTGAGGTAACGCCTTCCGGAACTATATACTCCCCGACCCTGCCACTTGGATAAGCAACAAGCTCAGTCATTTCTTTGTTAAACAAGACGCCGTCAACGCTCACGTACATCTCATTATTTTCCGAAATATTTATAGCTTGAAGACTGCTACAGCCGTTAAACATGTAATTTAGCATAAAAATATTTTCCGGGATATAGATTTCCGTCAAACTACTGCACCCGTTAAAAATGCCGGCACCCATATACGCTACGCTCTCCGGCACTGTTATAAAAGTTAGGTTTGCGCAATCAGAAAACGCGAAAGAGCCTATAATCTCTACACTGTCAGGTATGATGTATTCGCTGCCCTCTTTTGCTGCCGGATATGCTTCAAGCATTACGATATTTTTGTCAAAGAGTACTCCGTCAATATCCTTATAACCTTGGTTATTTGACGCTACATTTATGCGTTCAAGCTTTTTGCAAAACGCAAAAACACCCTCGCCCATGTATTCTACCGAGCTTGGAATATCTATGGTAACCAAATTTTCACAATAGCCAAAAGCGCACATGCCTATATACCTTGTGCGACTTGGGATATTTATTGAGGTCAAACCGGAGCAGCCATTAAAAGCATCACTGCCAATCTCGGTCACGCTCTCCGGCAAGGTGATAACAGTCAAAGCCGAACATCCTGCAAAAGTTTCCATCTCTATAGCTTTTATCTTGCCCGGCAAGGTTATTGAACGTAAACTTGCACAGCCAAAAAAAGCTCCTATGCCTATTTCCGTAATATTCTTTGACAATGTAATCTCTGTTAAACCGGAACAGTCGGCAAAAGCATTATCTCCTATTTTTGTTATATTATCCGGCAATATAACAGAAGTTAAAGAGATGCAGGATTCAAATGTACTCTCACCCAGCTCTTTAATGTTCTTAGGTAATATAATAGTGGCTAAAGCCGAACACTCGGAAAAAGCTACAACGCCGATAGAAGTTACGCCATCCGGCAAAATAATTTCTCTTAAACTCTTACAACCGAAAAAAGCTGCATCACCTATTGTACGGATGCTCTTTGGCAAAGTTATTTGCGCCAAATTAGTGCAACCTTCAAAAACACCGTCCCCTATTTTCGTTATACCGTCGGGAAGAATAATCTGTGTTAAATCAGAGCACTCATAAAAAGCGTAATCAGCTATTGACTTAACAGAGCTCGGAACCGTATATTCTCCCCCTTTTGCTCCAAAAACAAAAACTAACTCATTCTTAGTGGTATCAAACAATGCCCCGCCAACCACCGAATACTTCTTATTCCCTTCCGCCACATTTATAGTTTCAAGGTTGATACATCCGCCAAACACACAGCTGCCTATACTCACGACATCGCGCGGGATCTCTATGGAGACTAAGCTCTCGCACCCCCTAAAAGCACTGTATTCTATAGTTTTCAGCTTTTCAGGTAATATAACCTGTTTTAAATTTGTACAGTTTTCAAAAGCATATTCACCGATATCCGTTATGCTGCTCGGCAATGCAACTTGCGTTAAACCAAAACACCTTTCAAAGGCAGATGCGCTGATGGCTGTTAAGCCCTCCGGCAATGTTACGGAAACCAATTTCTTGCAATAGGCAAAAACACCGTAATCTATAGACACTACGCTTGGCGGCAATACGATTTCTGTTAAGTCAGAACAGCCGGAAAAAGCGCTGTCACCTATAGTTTCAACTCCGTCAGATATTACCAACAAGGTTAAACTTTCGCATTCCGCAAAGGCACTACTACCAATATCTCTTACATTTGGCGGAATGCAGACCGAAGTTAATCTAACACATTCATGAAAAGCACCACTCTCAAGTATAATTAAACTTTGCGGCAACACAGCTTCTTTTAGCTCAGTACAGGCAGTAAAAGCGTAGTAGCCTATTTGCTCTAGTCCTTCCGGAAATACAATACGTGTTAAACCGCTACATTCACCAAAGGCAAACTCACCGATAGAAATCAAACTTTCAGGCAATATCACCTCTTTCAAAGCATGGCAATAGGCAAAAGCTCTTTCCTCTATTGACGTTACATTTTCAGACCATGTGACAGATGCTAAATTGTCGCAACCGGTAAAGGCGCTTTCCTCTATTACCGTTAAACCGTCTGGTAAAGTTATAGACTCTAAGCCGGAACAATAAGAAAACGCCTCAGCACCAATATCAGTCACATACGGAGGAATATCTATAGAAGTCAGCTCCATACAGTAAGCAAAAGCTCCGTTGCCTATTGACATTAAGTTTTCCGGCATAGTAACATCGGTCAAACTGAGACAGTAATAAAAAGCATTATCGCCTATAGTCATAACGCTATCGGGGATAGTAACCGATATTAGTCCAATGCAAAACTCAAAGGCTCTTTCATCAATAGCCACAACCCGATATCCGTCGATATATTCAGGAATTTCAAGCTCTTCTGCTTCACCGTTATACGAAAGAATAGCAGCTTCTCGTTCATCATTGACTTCGCATTCCCATAATCCGTCTTGACTTGTCGCACCAAAAAGGTTTACAGAAACCCAAAGTAGTAAGGTAAATATTGAAAGCAGCGTTATAACATTTATTCGCCTCATATTTTTTTCAACTCCTAAGATATGTTTTAATTATAGCATTTTTGTAAAACAAACACAAGGAAAAAATGAAATTATCATCATTTTTCTTTATGTTTTCAAAATATTTTTTAATCAAAACGCTTTATTTGCCCAAATTGTGGCAAAAACATATCTCCTCCCTGTTCAGCGTAACAGAGAGGAGATATAAAATGAATTGATTGATTGCTTTTAACAATTACATTTCATTTGCTTCATCATAAAACCTATCCAAAATACCACCTTGTACAAATGTAATAGTCAATTTAGATTTTGTAGATATTTTAGCATCAGTATTCATGGTACTGATTTTTAACTTAGCTTTATTATCGTTTACTGAAACTACAGTAACCTCTCCTATTTCAGTGTTCATACCATCTTCATCAAGATAATACAATGTTGCAACATCATCCATTCCAATATTAGAAGAGCTACCATAATCTGTCATAATATGCTCACCTACAGCTATTTTTTTAACGCCTTTAGCTAAATAAGCACTAACCGTAAATGTACCGAGTAACTGGTGTCTTAACTCGTCAACACACTTCACGACTAACTCTTCGCATAAATCATCCAAAGCACTTTCTTGGCCTTTTACAGTTCCTGACTGTTGAGAACGCCCATCACTTATTGTCACTCCTGTTAATTTTTTAGTGCTTGTATGATGGATTGAAGTTAACACTTCTTGGGTTTTTAGATTGTAAAAATCCAAACTCAAAGATAGCGTATATGTATTAGAGACTTCGCCTGCTCCTATGCCAACTATTCTAACAGTCTGATTTCCTTGTGTCACCCGATTTTCTGTAACTGTAGGTATCAACACAAGTTCGCACCCCTTTTGTTTACCGTATTCAACTATAGCATTGTCATCGTATTTCTGTAAAATATTTTGTTTACCAATAATGACATCTAATTTGTTGTTATCAGCAACAAAGTTAAATTCTTTAATAGACATTAATTTGTTTTTGAGTCTGCCGGATAATGCTGTTTCAACATTAGATATTGCACGTTGAGTTCCTTGTCTATACCCGTCTTCCATCTCGCCAACACCTAAAACGAGTACTCTTGCTCTGTTATCCTGAGCCAGCAAACTAGCTGATAATAAGCTAAATAATACTAAAACTAGAACCATAATTAGAACTTTTTTCATCTTTGTGATTAATCTCCTTATCTTATTTGATTTTTTCCTGCCTAAAGTAGCTTTCGCTTGCTGCAGGATGTCATTTTTTTTGCCAACTATCGCATTTTTTTCAAAATACCATATATAATGTATATTATATGCGTAAATTAATATATTGTCAAGGGGTTTTACCTTTTTTTCATAATATTTTACGAACTTTTTCAGAAAATAGTAATAGTATATTGTATTTCGCGAATTTCTTCAGCAAATTATAAGGGTCAATGCCAACATAAAAATAATAATAACAATCGTCGTTTAGCTCATTATGTAAAACCATACTGTATACTTAAATTATAGCAAATATACGCTAAAATCGCAAGAATGAATTTCGTCAATTATTGCGCTATTTTGCAGCTGACTTAGCTGACACTCAAATAGAGGAATTAGCTAATTTGAATTGTAATACCGTAAACAGATATTTGAAGGCAATTATGGAATTTATTGGGTGAAAAATACCCACGAAAAAAGGGCCCTGCTCTAGTCAAGACCCTTAATTTATTAATATACTTTCTTTGAATGATTATAGTGAATTTGCTTCTTCGTAAAATCTATCTAAAATACCGCCAAGCTCAAATGTAACCGTAAACTTAGACTTTATAGTAACTTTAGCATCAGTATCAATAGAGCAAATTTTCAGCTTAGCTTTGTTATCATTTACTGAAACAACAATCGCTTAATCTTTTCGGAAATAGCAGACTCACTCATCCCCAAGAGTTGGGCAATATCTTTCTGCTTTATTCCTTTCCTAATCATTTCTGTCTTTAAGTTTAAATACATAACATCGCCTTGTTGGCATATCGCGTATACTGTATATTATACGCGTAATTACGCGTATTGTCAAGAGGTTTTATATTTTTTTTCGCAATATTTTGCGAACTTTTCAAAAAAACGATAAAAATGTGTTGTATTTTGCGAATTTTTGATGTATAATTATTATGAGAGGACAAATGATTATTGAAGATAAATTAACAGATTTAATATTACGCAATCATAAAAGTATAAGAAGTTTTGCTTTATCAATAGATATTCCTGACTCAACAATCCGCACCATGCTAAAAAAAGGAATATCAGGTACAAGCATAAATACTGTTATAAGAATTTGTCAAGCTCTAAATATTGACGTTGAGGAGCTGCTCTTAAATAATATTGTCTTTAAAGAAGATAGTATTACAGCTTATAATAATATCATCAAGTTAAACACCATCACTATGCAAAAAGTTCCTATTATTGGTGATATTGCGTGCGGTGAACCAATTTTAGCAGACGAATATATAGAAGGATATGTAGAGCTTGATAAGGACATAAAAGCTGACTACGCCCTCTTTGCTAAGGGTGACAGCATGATAAATGCAGATATAAAAAATGGCGACATCGTCTTTATCCAACGAACAAATGAAGTCAGTCGCAAGGAAGTCGCCTGTGTGCTAATTAATGACGAGGCAACTCTAAAGTATTTTTACTTTGATAAAGAGAACAGGCAGATAATCTTAACTCCGGCAAACCTTGAGTTTGATATGATAATCATTACCGAATCTGACCATCATGATGTCAAAATCTTAGGGCGTGCTGTTGCTGTACACAGAAAACTCGTGTAGTCTTAACTTTACACAGCTAAAATCAAAGCGCTTATTATAAATACCACATCACCATAACTAATATTTATTTGCTTTTTCATAAATCTATTCCAAATACTCAACATTAATTCCCAGTCTTTTTGCATGATAATCTGCCGCACTATCTTTAGTTGTAACAATTGTAATATCAAAACTCTCACTAACAATATCCATTCCTATAGTTTTCACAGAGTCAGGAATTGTTATTTTAGTTAAGTTGGTGCACTCACCAAAAGCCTTATCGCCTATTTTTTCAACGCCATTGGGAATAACTATCTCTGTAAGATCATCGCACCCTAAGAAAGCCTGCTTTTCTATAATTTTAACATTTTCCGGTATTACAATTTCAGTAAGACCTTTGCAATAAGCAAATGCGTCATGTTCAATAACTTCAACAAATTCGGGAATTTCTATAGATTTTAGCTTTATACAACTATTTAGCAAACCGGCTTTTATGGTTGTCAATGATTTAGGAAGAATTATTGACTCTAAGTTTTGACAATAGGAAAATGCGTCATTGCCAATATTGGTTACAGTATCAGGCAATTTTACACTTTTTAGTTCCAAACAGCTACCAAAAGCCTTTGCTCCTATAGTTTCTACCCCCTCAGTCATATCAAGCTCGTACAATGAATCACATCTAAAAAATGCTAGGTTCCCTATAGATTTTAGGCTATCAGGAAAGTTTATTTCCGTTAAAGCTATACACCTGTAAAAAGCCTCATCTCCGATAACTTCAATGCTATTAGGAAGATCAATGTCTGCTATTGCATAGCAATTAGTAAATCCATTATTCCCTATTTCCGTTAAACCCGCCGGTAAAACAACCTCTTTTAAAGCACTACATTCGGCAAACATAGATTTGTCTAATACTGTTATACTACTATCTATAAATTCTATTTTTTCTGCTCTTTGACAGAACATAAATGCGCTCTCCCCTACTTCCTGTATGTATGCGGGTATAGTTAAGCCTTGCACATTAAATTTATAGAAAAACGCACCGGAATTTATTTTGTATATCTCTTTTTCTTGAATTATTTCAGGTATTTCCACATGTCCTTCACCGCCTATATACGCAATAATAACACCATTTATTGCTAAAAAGTTATCGTCTCCCCAAACAGTTCCGTTTTCATCTGTTATAGTACGCAAAGATGGAGTACCGCTTACCATTTCCATACCTATCTCTTGTATGGTCGATGGGATAACCAATGTATCTAAATAAGTACACATACTAAACGCAAAATCACCAATTTTCTCAATACCTATAGGTAAAATAATTTTTGTGATTTTAGGGCAATCTTCAAAGGCGTTGTCTCCTATTATTTTAACGTTATTAGGAATATTTATCTCAGTCAATGAGTCGCATCCTTGAAAAGCTTTAGAGCCTATAGTTTCAATGCCATCAGGGAGGACTATGTCATTCAATTGCTTACAGTAGGATAACATTTCATCAGATATAACCTTCAAACTTGACGGCAAATTCAATTTCTCCAATTTGTTGCAACCAATAAAAGCGCCATCTCCTATAGAAGTGACTGATTCGGGAATATTGATGGATATAAGATGTTGGTTATATTCAAATATATGTTTACCTATAGATGTAACTGTGTTAGGAATTGATATTGTTTTTGCTCCACATCGCATAAAAGCATAATCTGCTATTTCGGTTATCTCTATATCATTTACTTTGCTTGGTATTACAATATTTTCCTCGTCTTTACGGTATATTTTTTTCATATACATATCCGGTCCGAGTTTTACATTGTATTCTTCCTCTTTTTCTATTATTCCTCTGTAGAGTAATATTTTATTGTTACGAACAATAAATCTCTCGTCGCCCAAAACATTTCCATTCTCATCTTTCACTTTATCAAAAACATTATGAATACCAAATTCAAAAGCTTCGCGAGCAAAATAAATATCTTCTTCGCCGCTTTCAAGTGTGAGATTAACTAATTGACTGTCACGAAAAACTCTCGTACCAATATATCTAATGCTTTTAGGAATAAAAAGTTCTTTAAAATGACATCCATGAAATGCTTCATCTCCTATAGATATAATAGTTGGCGGAAGCGTAACTTTTGTTAGAGCAATACCCATAAATGCCCCCTCTCCTATAGCGGTAACGGTCATACCATCTATCTCTTCGGGGATTTCTATTTTATCTAACCACATAGTGTATCCGTCCGGGTATACCAGTAAACCGGCATATCCGGTTATTGTAAGAGTTTTATCATTATTAATGTCATATTTCCAGTTTATCTCTTCTCGTTGAGCAAAAGCAAACCCGGAAACACAAAAAAGTAATGTAAATATTGGCAATATAGCAATAAATGTTGTATGTTTCATTATAGAAAATCCTCCGACTAAATTACACTTTAAAAAAAACGCTCATTAACATTATATATCAAAGGGGGGGGGGCGTTGTCAAGTGTTTTTATCAAAAAGCACAAAAAAGTGACATCATAAGCGTAATATGAACCATATATTTTTAGAGGTGCCCTTTTAGTAATTTCCCAAAATGATGGCAAGTAAAAAATATTACGTTTTAAAATTATAAATTATCTAGTATATAGTGTAGCACATTTCGCTGTGGAAAACAATGGAATTTACTATAAACTTTTCAATTTCCCCGGCAATTTATTGAAAAACACCCTTCATTGCCCGCATGGTTGTTCGTGCGGAGCTTGCTGAGGAGCGAACGAAAATGAATCGCGCAACGAAAATGAATCGCGCAAGGAATGAGGATAAGTTTCTGCTATTTCAATTTCCTCCCAATGTTGTGTTGCATAACCTCTCTAATTGCAAAAAAAACACAGACCATAGTAATTTTCTTTACTAATGGTCTGCGTTCATTTAAGTTATTCCCGGCAATGGTCTGCTTTCCCAGGTAATTGCTCACCAAGTATCATCGACGCTGGAGGGGGTCACGGTGCTGTTCGGCATGGGAAGCTGTGGGGGTCCTCCGCTCTAATCACC
>JGI994J12354_10000964_pt1 | contig 29140 bp, 26 predicted proteins | sample IntmicLarv3ML3BL_FD_12354 | JGI IMG/M metagenome (IMG submission 12354) | reverse complement strand
GGATGACCGTCTGCGTCACATCAGGAAGTGTGTATTCTTTCTTCAGTACCGCAGCGGTGGCCAGAAATGAACTTACTCCGGGGACCACTTCGAATTCGATCCCCAATTTTTCCAATCTGTCCATCTGCTCCCTTATCGCACCGTATATCGCGGGATCGCCTGTATGTACCCTGACGGCTTTCTTTCCGTTCTTCTCCGCTTCACTGAGAACATCTATGACCTCATCGAGATTCATTCTCGCACTGTCGTGTATGACCGCGGATGCCTTCGCGTCCTTCAGAACATCCGGGTTCACAAGGGAACCCGCATACACGATCACATCTGCCTCGTCTATCAATCTTTTCGCTTTGATCGTCATTAATTCTGGGTCTCCCGGACCTGCGCCGATTATGTGTATCATATCTTCTTCCCTTCCCTTTTCACAATGACCGTGGTAAAGTACCCGTACTCTCTGGATGTGTCAAGAGGGCCTATGTACTGCCCCTCCATCCCCACGTTGCTTATGACCGTCGCATTCTCTATGCTCAGACCTCTCTCGGACATCTTCTCGCTGATGGACCTCACCGAGGATGATGCCTTCATGAAAACTATGTTGGACCCTGTGTTTAGGGCCTCATCGATCTTCTCGTTATTACCGACCAACGGAACTACGGTAAGGTTCTCATTCCCCATTGTGAGCGGGACTCCGGCTCTCGCGGCCCCGTCACAGAATGATGTCACTCCGGGAATGGATTCCGTAACGAATCCCCGTCCCTTTATGTCAGAATTTATCCTCATATACGTACTGAAGATGGACAGGTCTCCGAGAACTATCATCGCAACCGTCATATCTTTTTCCAAGAACGATACGATGTCCTTTACTGCCTCATTATAGTTCGATCTCCTTCTCTCTTTGTCTGAAGTCATCTCGAACAACAATTCCTTGACCTTTTTACCCGAGATATCTAACGCTCCTTTGACGATTCCTAATGCGGTACTTTTCTCACCGCTCGTGCGGACAGGGAAGACGATCACATCCGCCTCCTCTATCAGTCTCTTCGCTTTGATCGTCATCAATTCAGGGTCCCCTGGACCGACGCTGACTCCGTATAATTTTCCTGCCATTAAGGTACCTGGTACCCGTATATCATACCAAGTATTATAATTTGGCACATATATCCAACCCAATATAATGAAGGTATTTCTGTATGGTAAAATGGATTTCTGACATGCCTTTGGACGATGACGGCAGACCCTATCTCATCGTCGACAAAAAGAAACTCCATTACGGCTACACTACCGGAACCTGCGCAGCTGCCGCCTCCAAAATGGCAGCAATGGCCATCCTATGCAAGGATATGCCGGAATTTNTNGAGATAANTAACTCCCAACGGAACCGTCTTGGAACTGAATGCTGAGGACATCGTCAGACAGAGTAACTGCGTATCCTGCGCCGTGAGGAAGGATGCCGGTGACGACATTGATGCCACTGACGGCCTTCTCATCTATTCCGAAGTGTCGCTCAGGGATGACGGCGAGATAGTCATCTACGGCGGAGAGGGCGTAGGAATCGTAACAAAAAAAGGATTGGATCAGCCCGTAGGGAATTCCGCCATCAACAGCGTCCCAAGAAGCATGATCAAAGAAGCATTGGAAGATGTGTGTGAATCGGTCGGCTATACCGGCGGCCTCAATGCGAAGATATTCGTACCGATGGGTCTGGAAACCTCACTGAAAACATTCAATTCCCGCCTTGGTATCGAAGGAGGAATATCNATACTCGGGACCACAGGAATTGTTGAACCAATGAGTGAAAAAGCACTCATCAGTGCTATACGCACAGAGATGAAAATGAGAATGGAGAACGGGGACAAATATCTTTTAATCGTTCCAGGAAATTACGGAAGGTCATACGCACAGAGCATGAACGGGCTCGGAGAGGAAACTGCGATAAAATGCAGTAATTTCATCGGAGCTACGATCGATTATGCAATGGAACTTGATTGTAAAGGAATACTGTTGGTAGGGAATCTGGGAAAGCTCGTAAAACTTGCGGGAGGAGTGATGAACACCCACTCGAAATGGGCCGATTGCAGAATGGAGATCATGGCATCGAATTCACTGATAGGAGGCGCTGACAAAGACACGGCGATGAGGATCCTATCCTGCATTTCCACTGACGATGCACTCGAGGTCCTGAAGAATAGCAGACACTTTGAAAGCACCATCTCCTCCATGATAAAAAAGATACAGTTTCACCTGAATCACAGGACAAGGGGAGATATGCCTATAGGGGTAGTGATATTCTCCTCTAAATACGGGAAACTGGGAGAGTCCGATAACGTGCCGGAACTGATCAAAAAACTGAAGAGGCAGAAACAATGACAATGACCTGGATAGTCGGGTTCACACGCANCGGATGTGAACTTGCGANGAAAATATCCAATACTATGAAAGAAAATGAGTGTCGTGTCTACCGAAGGATGTCGTCTGATGTTGCCGGAACGGAAGAGATAACAGGACCGATGACCGACTGGATCGAGCAGGCTTTCGAAAAATGTGATTCACTGATTTTCATAGGAGCGACTGGTATAGCGGTGAGATATATCGCCCCTCACCTGAAAAGCAAAACCACCGATCCAGCGGTGATCTGTATCGATGAAAAAGGCAGATTCGCAATACCTTTGGTGTCCGGACACATCGGTGGAGCGAACGATCTTGCAATAAAGATCTCGAGATCCATCGGTTCGACAGCCGTGATAACCACTGCCACAGACATAAACGAAAAATTCTCTGTTGATTCCTACGCCGTAAAACATGGAATGGAAATTGTTGATGTTTCGATGGTGAAATCCGTTTCCTCGAACATATTAGCAGGAAGATCCGTCGGGATATCCTCTGAATTCCCGCTGACGAATATACCTCCGGAGCTTATACCATGCAACGAAGGAGACGTTGGCATCTTCGTATCTTGCGGAACAAAGAATGGCCCTTTCAGCAATACTCTGAAACTCATACCGAAATGCCATGTACTCGGCATAGGATGCAGGAAGGGAGTCTCAGAAGAGAAGATCGAAAAATTCGTGATGGACACCCTGGAGAAAAATGACATCTCACCAAAGAGTCTGAGGGCGATTGCCAGCATCGATCTGAAAAAGGATGAGAAGGGACTCCTTGAATTCGGGAAGAAAAATAATCTTCCCTGTGTATTCTTCACATCGGATGAACTATCCGCGCTGCCCGACAAAGGTTATTCCGAATCGGAATTCGTACGATCCATTACCGGCGTGGACAACGTTTGCGAAAGATCTGCCGTTACAGCCTCAAAGAACGGAACAATAATTCTTAAAAAAACCGCCAATGATGGTATCACGATGAGTATCGTACAGGATAACATCTCATTCGACCTTGGAGACACTTGATATGAACAATGACAGAGTGATCGTATTCGCCGGAACCACAGAGGGGAGAATGTTGACTGAATTCCTTGGGAACTCCAAAGTGAATGTACTTGCATGTGTCTCTACCGACTTTGGAAAACATATGATCGAAGAGAACGAATTCATTACTGTTTCCTCCGAAAGACTGGGTGAAAGTGGATTGCGCCGGATCATGTCCGAAGGCTGTTCCGCAGTGATAGATGCCACTCATCCCTACGCAACGATAATATCAGGAAAAATAAGAGAAGCATGCAGAGAAACAGGCAAGGAGTATGTCAGACTCCTCAGACCAGAAGGCAAGACAGAGTACGACGATATCGTCATAGTACCTGATATTGATTCCGCAGTTGAATATCTGAGAAAGACCCAGGGTAACATATTGGTCACCACTGGAAGCAAAGAATTGGAAAAATTCACAAGATTGGATGACTACAAGGGAAGGGTTTTCGGCAGGGTCCTGTCAACACCGCAGATATCTCAAAAATGTTCGGATATAGGATTCGAAGGCGAGAATATATTCTGCATGAAAGGACCTTTCTGCGAAGAACTCAACTATGGAATGTTGAGGCAGGTGCAAGCCAAATACATGGTTACCAAAGATTCCGGAGAGCCCGGGGGATTCGAAGATAAGATACGGGCGGCAGAAAGGGCCGGCGTGAAGGTGGTACTTGTGGGAAGACCGGAAGAGCCGGAGGCAGGACACACGTATGAAGAGGTCGTAAATATTTTGAGGAGGCGGTATGAGACATTATCACCTGCTCTGTCGTCCGATAAAAAAAGGATAGCTATCGTCGGTATCGGAATGGGAGACCCAGACAGTCTTACCGAAGGCGCGAGGAATGCCATTGAGAATGCGGACGTAGTGATTGGCGCGTCACGAATGGTCACATCGGTACGCTGCAAAAAAACACTTGAGGAATACAGAGCAGAAAAGATATTATCTTATTTGCAGGAACACACCGAATATGAAAATATCGTCGTATTGGTCTCCGGAGATACTGGTTTCAACAGTGCAACGAAAAAACTTCTTGATATGATAGATAAAAACTCATATGATGTCGAGATAAAGTGCGGAATATCTTCGGTTTCATACCTCTGTTCGAAGATCGGGACATCCTGGGATGATGCATACCTGTTGAGTGCTCACGGAAAAGATGCCAATGTCGTCGGGAATATCTCGCAGAGGTCGAAGGTAATATCTCTCATGGACGGTGCCGAGAGTGTCCGGGAATTATGCAGAGATCTTGTGACCTATGAGTTAGATCATGTGAAATTGACTGTCGGCCAGGATTTCGGAGGACCCAATGAAAAGATCGTTTCCGGAAGACCCTCCGAATTGACCTCGACGGAATTCGGTAAACTCTGCGTTGTACTGTCGGAAAACCCAGATCCTATTTGCTTGAATTCCGGGATTAAAGATGAGGAATTCATGCGCGGGGATGCTCCAATGACAAAAAGTGAAGTCAGAACACTCTCCGTTTCAAAAATGAGATTGGATGAAAATTCTGTTATCTACGATGTCGGAGCAGGCACTGGGTCTGGGGGGGGGCAGAGTATTCGCCATCGAAAAAGAAAAAGATGCCGTTGATCTCATTCAACAAAACAAGATAAAATTTAAAGCCTCCAATTTGGAAATAATACACGGAACCGCCCCAGACGCCATGATATCTCTGCCTGCTCCGACCCATGTTTTCATCGGAGGGTCGTCGGGTAATCTGAAAGAGATAATATCGCTGGTATTGTCCAAGAATCCTAACGCAAGGATGGTCATCAATTCGATAACGCTCGAAACAATATCCGAAGTTCTGGATTCGATCAATACCATGGATCTCATCGAGGAAGAGACCGTATCCGTATCTGTATCGAAATCAAGGAAGATAGGATCGTATCACCTGATGACCGCTTTTAATCCGGTTTACATATCTGTATTGAGAGGATCTGGCCTCAATTGATCATTTTCCCTCAAATGTTTCACGACCCTGTCGAATGAGACCGTTTTGCAGACCTTATAAAGCAGTTCCTCGGATTCTTCATTGGGTCCCATCGCGCCTCCTCTCAGGATATAAGAATCGATGTAGTGATCGAACGCTCCGAAATATGTTGAAATGACACAGTGCAATGCAGACAGCCCGACTATCAAAACGCCGTCACAGCCGTTTTTCTCCAAGATATCTGGCAGATCTGTTCCGCTGAATGAATTCATGCGTGTTTTCACGACGCAGATATCTGATTCCATATGGCCGATCCCATCCACCACTTCATACTCTTTGTACCCGGGCATAAGATTTCTCGCAGTTTTTTGAAAGCACACAAAAATCACAGGGTGGCCGCTGACCCTGAATTCATTCACTACCTTCGATAATAACTCTTTTTTTTCTGACAGGGATTGAATAAGCCCTTGAGACTCCGTAAACCATCCGTTTTGTATGTCTATCAAAAGAAGCGCCAAATTTCGTTTTTCAATTTGATCGCCCATGATGAGATTCGGATCATTTTTCGTGTTCATCGATACACCTTTTTGCAATAAGTAAATATGTCATTCGAATAATAGTTTTTTATCAAACTATAATGTCAATTAACTACGCAACCTCAGGAAATTTTCTACGTTCAAAGTGTCTTAAATATCTGAACACACAGGTATAAGCCGTTGTGGTTGGACGACATATTTTTATTCTAAAACACGCATCGCATGTTAGTTGGAGTATATATCCAATGAAAGTAAAAACGAATACGAAAATATTGTCATTGTTGCGATTCTTGTAATGAGAAGTGTAGCGTCTAATATTGAACGGCGATAGCAACTAACGTGGACGACAAATTTCCGTAACCCTCTAGAGGTAATTAAATGCCAGACGACGATATTTCAGCATATGTTGACACAGAAGATTTCATAGAACGGGTATCTGATCGGAGAAGAAAGTTGCTGATCTTAGTTGTTCTACTTTCTTGTATTCTTGCTCTGATGTATTTCCTTTCAATGTTCCTAGGGGCAGTCAACGTGAACTACCGTGACGTAATAGACGTCTGGTTTGGCAACGGCACATGGGCTCATACGTATATTATTGAAACAATAAGGATGCCGAGAGTCGCCTGTGCCGCTGTTGTCGGTGCAGGTCTATCTGTTGCCGGAATGGCGATGCAGTCTTTGTTCAGGAACCCCATGGCCGCCCCATCTGTATTAGGTCTATCTTCAGGAGCAGCTTTTGGAGCAGCACTCGCAATGGGCCTAGGTGTCGGTGGATTCGCCGGAATGTTCAGTGTTCCTCTGATGGCCTTTGTGTTCTGTTTCATTACAGTATTTCTGGTGTATTCCCTCGCGTATACAAGATTTGGCGTACCGACGGTCCTCCTTCTGCTTTCTGGTATAGCTGTGGGAACATTTTTCGGTGGACTCACCTCTATGATTCAATATCTTGTAGACAGAGATGCACTCGCCAATATAATCTACTGGACAATGGGCAGCTTCGGCAGATGTGATTGGACCTCATTTAAGATTTCGCTAGTAACTGTGGGCCTTGGAGTAGGAATAATAGTAGCTTGCTCTAGAGAACTCAATCTCATTTCGATGGGAGAGGAGCAGGCCAAGACTCTTGGGATAAACATAAAGGTTGTGAGATGGGCACTACTAATAGGCACTGCACTCTGCGTGGGTGGTTCAGTGGCAATAAGCGGTGTCATAGGGTTTGTGGGGTTGATAATACCGCACGTTTGCAGAGCGCTGATAGGCCCCAATCATGTTTATCTTTGGCCAATATGTGTTCTTACAGGGGCCATATTCCTTGTGACAATGGACCTTATCTCAAGAACAATATTTGCTGCTTCCATCGGAAGTTTACCGGTAGGTGTATTGACGGCATTGGTAGGTGCACCATTTTTTGTTTACGTTATGAGAAAGAAACGCAACGAACTTTGGGGGTGACATAATGAACTTGAATATAGGTGGTCTTTCATTCAGTTACGGTTCAAAAGATACTCTGAAAGAGATATCTTTCGGTGCCAAGAGGGGAGAGGTAGTAGGCATATTGGGAGAGAACGGTTGCGGCAAGACCACCCTCCTAAAATGCATAAACACCTTACTTAAACCAAACAAGGGATCCATATTAGTCAGCGATGTGAAAGATGGAACTCTAGATAATAACTCAGGATCACTCAACGAAGATGGTACTGCAAACGTATCGAAAATGAAACCTAAAGAGCTCGCAAGGAGCATGGCTGTCGTTTCTCAGAGCTCCTACATGTCGTTCCCATTTACTGCGTTGGACACAGTAATGATGGGCAGATATGCAAGATCGGGTCCTGGAAGGTCAAAAAGAGAAGACCTTGAAGCAGCGCACCGCTCTCTGAAGAACGCTGGTGCGCTGGAGTTTTCAGATTGCAGCGTTATGGAATTAAGCGGTGGGGAACTCAGAAGAGTGATGATAGCAAGAGCGCTTTCTCAGGAGCCTGAGATCCTGTTGCTGGATGAACCTACACTCCACCTCGACATAAGCCATCAGTTCGACCTTATGGACCTCATAAAAAGTCTTGTGAATGAGATGAACATACTTGTAGTGCTCGTCACCCATGATATGGTCCTCGCCGCAAGATACTGCGATAAAATAATTTTAATGAGGAAAGGAGAGATCGTCGCCTCTGGAACGACAGAAGAAGTGATTACTGAAAAAAACATGCGTGAGATCTTTCACATCGATACCGAAATAAGGTATGATGAAAGAATTGGGAGCCTCAACGTCATGATGCTTGGCAAACTATCTGAAAAAGTCAACGAGGAAGATCAATGAAAATAATCAACATATCCATTCAATCAGAATGTTCGAACTCGCTTAACATTCCGGCAAAAGAACTAGCAGACCTTGGGCTGGATTTCGAAATATTCCATGCCGATTATGACGAATTGGAGAACGACCCCCTGTTATTCAGCAGGCTCATTTCCGAAACAAAGAACGCAGATTTTGTCTTGATACGTTGCATGGCTGATCCGTATATTTTTAAACGATATGATGAGTACAAGCCTATTTTGGATACCTTTGGAGGATATGTGATGATCTTAGCTGCAAAGGATATACAGCTTGTATACCGAGACACATTCAAAGGGTCTGACAGTGACTTTTTCCTGCTTACCACGTTTTTGACGTATAGGGGACAAGAAAATGAGAAGGGGATCCTTCTGGAGATTAACAAGCTTCTGGGAGGCCCCCCAATACCCGTCCCAGATCCAGTAAAACCCAGATTTGATGGTATATATCATCCCAACTATCCAGAGGACATTACTCTTGAAGAGTACCTAACTCATCTTAATCCGAAATTGCCAGTCGCGGGGATTGTATTCTCAGACAGTGACATGATAAATAAGAATGTGGCGCACATTGACGCTCTGATAAAAAAGCTCGAAGATCTGGAAATAAATGTGATACCCATCTTTTTCTCACACCTTGCAGAACCCGTCAACGGAGAGCGTGGACTGCCGATCTATCTGCGGAAATACATGATGGATGGAGATAAATCAAGGATTGATGTTTTGCTTATGTGCATCTCATCTTCTTTCCTTGTCCATCAAAAAGATCCGAAAGGAATTAATGTGGATGAATCCAAAAATTTCTACAAAGATATAACCGATGTGCATGTTCTGCAGGTAATGTGTGTACACGGTGCTCCCTATCCTGATCTGGAAGGTGATGCTGGAGGGTTAAAGAAGCACGACCTCACCATAATGGTTGTACGCCCGGAACTTGATGGACATATTGACACCGTCCCGATCGGCCACGTACCTGAAGAGAATGGGTCCACAAAAAGGATAGCTCCGATAACATATGGTGTAGAACATGTTGCGAAGATGGCAAAGAATTATGCCGTATTCCGCAGAAAACCGCCATCAGAGAGAAGGGTAGCCATACTTATGTACCAGCCTAGGGATAACTCCGCGTCGATAGGATGTGCGGCAGGATTCGACGTCCCGGAAAGTGTATGCAGGATCATCAACAGGATGCACGATGACGGATATACCGTTGACCATGTACCCGCAGGCAGTAAAGACTTCATCAACGAGGTTTTGGACGGCGTAACGAATGATATGAACTTCATATCTCCTGGGGCCGTAAGAGACCTTGCTGTAGATATGGTCTCCAAACCCGATTATATGAAAATTTTCAACAACATTACTGAGTTCAACCAAAACAGACTTAAGAAATCTTGGGGAGATCCCGTGGGGAAGACAAGTGTACTAGATGGGAAAATTGTCATACCTGGCTTGATGAATGGCAATATTTTCATTGGGTATCAACCTATGAGATGCTGGGCAGAACAATCCGACGCCCTTTATCACGATCCGGTTGTTCCTGCACCCCACAGTTATCTCCAGTATTACAGATGGCTCAAGGATGTGTTCAAAGCGGATGTGGTGGTGCACATGGGGACTCATAGTTCTCTTGAATGGTTGCCGGGTAAAAGTGTGGGACTCTCAAATAAATGTGACCCCAATATGATATTGGATGGTCTCCCCGATCTATACCCTTTCTGTATCGATGATCCAGGAGAGGGGATACAAGCAAAAAGAAGAGCAGAGGCCGTGCTTATTGGGCACTTGAACCCAACAATGGCCAGAGCAGAGATGTATGACGAACTATCCGATCTTGAGGTAAGGTTGCAAGAATATTTTATTCTCAGGAACTCCTGTTCTCAGGAAAGAAAGGATATAATGGTCTCAGAGGTAATGGAGGCCACAAGAAAAGCATCTCTCTTCAGCGACCTAAATATTCCAGAAGACATCGACATTGAAGGGTTTGTAAGTTTTATTGATCCACTTCATGATTACCTTGCCGATCTTAAGGATGCTTTGATACGCAATGGGCTCCATATCTTAGGCCATGTCCCAGAAGGAGATCATCTTGATGAGGCGATCTATTCATTAACAAGACTTAGAAATGGAGACGTACCATCCCTTAGAACATCTCTCGGAGAGACGATGGGTTATGACATCGAGAAATTCATCGACGACCCATCAGGAATGACGAACGGGCGCCTCAACAGTATGATATTAGACGAAGTTGATACAGAACTCAACACGATTTTAGGATATATGCGATCGGTCGATTATGACAAAGAAGATTGTATATCCACAATGGAATCCAGATATCCTAACATAAGCGAATCATTTCATAAATCCCTTGAGTATGCTTTGTATACTGTCATACCAAACCTTCGGAGAACATCTGATGAGATGGATAATTTCATGAGGTATCTTAATGGACAGTACATTCCTCCTGGACCTTCTGGGGCGCCTACAAGAGGCAATGCAAGGCTCCTACCCACAGGAAGAAACTTCTATGGTCTTGATCCGGATTCTATACCCACCCCAACATGCTGGGAGATAGGGCGTAAGATGGCCGATCAGATGCTGGCTAGGGTCGTTGAGGAAAAAGGAGCTTATCCTAGAGAAATCGGCATGGTCATATGGGCCACCGACACAATGAAGACGAATGGCGATGATGTTGCATACATACTTTGGCTTATGGGATTGAAACCTATATGGTCTAAGCACAACGGACAGGTCAACGGACTCGAAGTTATACCNTTAAGAGAACTCGGTAGGCCGAGAATAGATGTTACGATAAGGATAACCGGTCTTTTTAGAGATGCCTTTCCCAATCTTGTTGACCTCTTCAATGATGCCGTAGATATGGTGGCTGAATTAGATGAAGGCGATGATGAGAACTATATCGCTTCCAACTTCAGAAAAGATATGGTAGATGCCTTGTCAAAAGGCCTTTCCCCTGATGAATGCAGGAGGAGTGCAATTTCAAGGGTGTTCGGCTCCCCTCCTGGCAGTTATGGAGCGGGCGTTGATATTGCGATCGGTACGAGTGACTGGAAGGATGTAAAGGATCTTGCGGATGTGTACACGACATGGAGTAGTTACGTGTACGGTCATGGAATGTATGGCGAATGCAGAAAAGAGGACTTCAAGAGAAGATTCAGTAAAGTATCAGTGACAATAAAGAATATGCCAGACAGAGAGAATGACATAATGGGTATGGATGAGGTCTATAATTACATGGGAGGTATGAATGCCTTTACCCGCGCTTATGGAGATCCTGATGCCCTTTTCTTTATCGGTGACGATTCAGATCCGGATCGCACAAAATTAAGGACAGTGGCTGAAGAGTGTAAATTCATTTTTAGAAGCAAAAAAAGAACATGGATATAGGGGTGCCATGGAACTCTCAAGCATGACTGAGTTCATGATAGGGTGGGATGGAACATCTGCCGCCATCGATGACTGGATGTACGATAGCGTTGTGGAAAAGATATTGATGAATGAAGATACCCGAAAATGGCTGGAAGAAGAAAATCCATTCGCGATGATGGAGATGCTTAACAGGCTGAATGAGGCCATCGACAGAGAACTTTGGGATGCCAGCGATGAAATGAAACAGAAACTGAGGGACCTTTATTTGTCAACGGAAGAAAAGCTGGAAGAAGTGACAGACAGATTCGAAAAAAAATCATAATACAGCAAAGTATGTTTACCAATAACTTCAAATATAATTCGACCAATTATAAGTTGGATATATAATCCAATATAAAATGGAGGCAACCATTTATGAATAATATAAAGCTAATAACAATCGGAGTTGTGATCCTACTTATCGGTGGTGTCGGTGCATTCTTTATCTTATCTGATTCAGATGACAGAGCCGCTGAAAAGGAGTATGTTCAATACGATTCCTCCAAAGGATGGGCAAGTTGGGACCCGATAGTGTCCAAAGTATCATCAAGTCATTTAGGTGGATCACCGTTCACTGTGGACACAGTAGAAGAACTCTACAAGGAGATATACGGCAACCTTCCATCCTACAATAGATTCACTATCAACGATGTTCCGTCCGACTTTTATAACTTTGACAGTCTTATTTCGTACAATAACGATGGAAAGTTGGTTGTAAAAAGTTACGCCAATGATTCAAATGGAAAACTTACCTCGCGTGACGTGGTTTTCAAAGATACTGCTGATTATAATATGAGTCCTGGATCTTATGTGGCTACCCTGTATTACATAATGGCGTATGCAGCAGGCAAGGATCCTATGGCATATGATGCAGCGGTCGTATCTGATATGTGGACCAAGGTCAATGCTGCAACATTCAGCACATATCAAGATCTTGAGATTAATTTCGGGATTCCGATCGATGGTTTCAATGGGTTCAAAATGCCTCAACTGTCTGCATCTGACATTTATGGAAGCAGAGAAGAGTACGTAAAAGTGTTTAACGATGTGGCAAAAGAAGGAAAAAGCACAGTTTACATCGGTTACGCATCCATGAACAGTTGGGATAGCGGCGGTGGAAAATGGCTTACTGATCTTGCTGAATCACAAGGGTCATATGTTATCTTGGGAGGATTCAATACCGTTAACGATATTTTGGCACTAGTAGAGATGATGTCTCACATATATGGTATGAAAGACGTCGCACAAGACATTGTCGACGATATGAGGTTAAAACTTTACACTCTGTCTGTGGCATCTGAAGAGAAAATGAAAGGACTGCCATATCAACTATGCGGAGTATGCACTTATGCCAATAGTGATTGGACGTTTGGTCCGAACTCTATTGCGGATGAGATGTTCAAGATTCTGTCCGTCAGGAACATCATGACAGGAGCAAGCGGAAACTGGGATCAGGAAAATGTTATCGTCGAACAACCGGAGATCGTCCTTCTGACTGGCTCTCAAAGCACACTTAATACCATAGATATGGACATTGCATTGAGAGTTCGCAAATAATAAACAGGCAATAATATGCCTTTTTCTTTTTTTAATTAAAACGTCACTTCCGCAGTAAGCTTCGGCAATACTCCGGTAACAAATGTCAGAGGGTTGTCAGACCCTCTGTTGATATTTAGAGAGATCACTTCACCAATTTATGATACTCGTACGCGGGCTCTCCCTCGTTGAAACAGTACTTTATCGTAGCGAAGTCCTTTTTGAAGCACTTAACGTCCTCTTTGACCTTCTTCGGATCCTCTTTGTTCTTCACGACCCTTGCGATGAGTTCCGCGACCACTTTCATGTCGCTCTCCTTCATTCCAACTCTGGTCATCTCCTGGGATCCCAATCTCAATCCCGATGGCCTCACGGCGCTCGTATCGGTGGGGAGCATATTCTTGTTACAGATGATGTTAGCATCCTCAAGAAGTTGAGCGCATTCTTTCCCGCCTCCGAATTGGGATACGTCGAGTGCGATCGCGTGGGATCTTGTGAATCCAAGGTCTGGACAGAGGACCGGAACCCCGAGTTCGTACAACGCTTCTCCGAGAGCCCTCGAATTCTTACATGCCTGTTCTGCATAATCCTTTGCAAAGACATCCATCTCTGCCAGCGTCACTGCCAATGCGGCCATCGCATGTAGGTGGTGACTGGATGTCACTCCGGGGAAGACCGCTTTCTGTATCTTCTTCTCTTCTTCGTCTGTAAGATTTGCTCCCAGGATCATACCGTGATTCGGGCCGGGGAAGGTCTTGTGAGTGGATGCGGATACAATCTGTACACCATCCTCGAAAGGCTTCTGGAAATGTCCTCCAGCTATCAATCCCAAAACATGAGCACAATCCTCCCACACCAGACAGTCGATCTCATCGAATGTGTCCCTGAGTTCTCTGAGTGGCGGAGGGAAAAGGAAAACCGACAATCCGAACTGTGCGATCTTCGGCTTCTCTTTTTTCAGCAGTTTGATCGTACCGTCGACATCGAGATTCATGTCCTGTTCATTGAATGGATAGTTGACAGACCTTACCGCCCTCTGTCCGAATGCACCGAACTCGCAGGTCGATATGTGAGCGCCCTGTGCAAGAGCACATGTGGTGATCGTGTCACCGGGATTCGCAAAAGCGAAAAGGACGGCCATATTTGCAACCGTTCCCGAGATCGGCCTGACATCAGCGAATTCCGCGTTGAAAAGCTTCTTCGCCAATTCGGTGGCTTTCAACTCGACCTGATCAACATAAATGTTCCCTTGATAGTATCTTTTTCCTGGAAGGCCTTCGGCATACCTGTCGGCAAAATCCGATATGAGCATCTCCTTGGCAAGAGGGCTCATAAGGTTCTCTGAAGCGATCATAGGAATGCATTCCTCGAACCATTTGTTGTGTTCCATTACCTTCTCTCTGATGAAGCGAGCATCTTCTGCTGTCATTGATATCGACCGTACAATATCTCTCAGATAGAAAAGTGTTGTCTCAAAAAATACTGCTGAACAATGTTTCAGAGTTCATACGGATCAATCGTCGATGATCACCAGACTCTCTGTGTTCATGCGTGATCTTTCTGCATCGAAGTTCGCTTGTCCAGGTTTCGCCAACTGAAGAGACACCAGATCTCCCAGGATTATGCACTTGAGATTCTTCTCCAGACTGCTCGAACCGTTGACATGGTATGACACCAATTTCAGCTGCTTATCCTGAAGGATGTCGATCGAGGTGTCGGTCATATGCTTCATCGTCTTCGACGCATCCTCATCGTAGAGGACGACCGGCATGAATATCGAATTCTCATTGTTCGCGGTCCATCCCATTATCTCATTATGATTGAATTCGGGGAACGCACCGCAGAACGAGATGCATTTCGAGTTCTCATTTATCTGCGTCTTCCATCTTATGGCGGAGGAACGCATGTTCGCAAGACTGTAGATGACAGGGACTCTGTGGATCAACATCCCTGAGATGTCCCTCACAATGGTATTCTCGTTATCCACGAGTTTATCCCTGTGCCTTTTCAGTTCAGGGATCAATTTCCTGAAATCCGATGCAACAGAACACACTTTCATTCTCTCCAATACCAAGGCAAGATATCCCATAAGATATCCGAACGCACCTCTTGACTGATACCCCTTGGGAACCTTCACAACGATATTCTTGTGAGATCTGCATCTCTGTGCGAGGCTGCCTCCTGATGTTATGCATATGATGTTGCTTCCTCTGGACCTTGCTTCCTCATATGTAGTAAGAGTTTCCTTTGTATCCCCGGAATAACTCAGAATGATTACCGTCGCATTCTTTCCGACCCACCCCGGAAGTCCTATCCCCCTCACAACATACACCGGATACTTTGACGATCCGTCAATATAATCAGATATCACATCCCCGGCTAACGCAGATGCACCCATGCCGCAGATGCATATTTTACCCGTTGCAGGCGGAATCTCCATCTTGGTATCCAAAGCCTCCCCTATCTGCTCAGGTAAACTGACTACCTGCTCGTACATAGTAGGGGTGAATACCTCTTCTCCCATTTGCATCCCGTTAAATGAAACCAGCTTTGAGTATAAAATAATAATCAGCCGATAAAGATCTACTGACCTTCTTACCGAACCCGGTTATAAAGAATTGAATTCCCAAAAATCTTTTTCGTATCATCATTAATATTCTAATATCACATATATAATCAATTAATTATTTTTAATAATATCCAGAATCAAAATTTTAATAATTCAATCTATATTACAAAGGGTCATCAGATATCATTTTTACTAATAATTATTCTAATCATAATATTTTTATCAGTTGAAAACTTATACATTGAGAACAGTGAAGTATTATGTTGCATGGCGACATGAGGTGTAAATCATGAGCATAATCACAAAAGAAGGCAAAGACGTGATAAGTCCGAAGAGAAACAAAGACAATATTCCAACCGGACCTAACAACCCTAACAAGTTCAGATTCGAAACGCTACAGGTACATAAAGGTCAGGAAACCTCAGGTCCCAACGATGAACGAGCCGTTCCGATATATTTGACAACATCCTACGTATTCAAGGATTCGAAACAGGCAGAGGACCGATTCAGCCTTCATGAGGAAGGGAACATATACGGTCGCTTGACAAACACGACACAGGGTGTACTCGAGGACCGCATCGCAGCTTTGGAGGGGGGATCCGCTGCACTCGCCGTCGCAACAGGTGCTGCCGCAGTGACATACTCCGTACAGAACATCGCCAATGCAGGAGATCACATCGTAGCTGCCAACAATCTCTACGGCGGAACATACAATCTTCTTTTCCACACACTTCCAAGATTGGGAATAACCACAACCTTCGTGGATCCCTTTGACAGCAGGAATTTTGAGAAAGCGATTCAAGAGAATACCAAAGCAATATTCATCGAGACATTCGGCAACCCCAACTCTGACGTAATGGATGTGGAACTCATTGCCGAGATCGCACACAGGAACAAGATCCCGCTCATCGTGGACAACACATTCGCAACAGCCTATCTATTCAGACCACTCGAGCACGGCGCGGACATCGTCGTGGAATCTGCCACAAAGTTCATCAGCGGTCACGGGACCGTCCTGGGCGGAGTGATAATCGAAGGCGGTAACTTCGATTGGGAAGCGAGCGGAAAGTTCCCTCATCTGGTTAACCCCGATGCAAGTTACCATGGCGTAAGTTTCTGGAAGGCCCTCGGACCCGCAGCATACGTGACAAGGATAAGAGCGGTACTTCTGCGCGATACAGGATCGACGATATCCCCCATCACAGCGTTTTCACTCCTCCAAGGACTCGAAGACCTGTCCTTGCGTGTGGATCGTCACGTAGAGAATGCTCTCCAGGTGGTCGAGTATCTCTCCAAACATCCGAAGGTCTCCAAGGTCAACCACCCGTCATTCCCTGACAGCCCTACTCACGCCCTCTACGAGAAATACTTCCCGAACGGAGCAGGATCGATATTCACTTTCGATGTCAAGGGATCGGAGAAAGACACAAGGAAGTTCATAGACAGCCTTAAGTTGTTCTCGCTTCTGGCGAATGTTGCGGATGCCAAATCCCTGGTCATACACCCTGCGACAACCACCCACTCGCAGCTTACAGACAAAGAGCTTGATGAGCAGCACATATATCGCAACACTGTCCGTCTATCGATCGGTGTCGAGAACATAAAGGACATAATCGCGGATCTGGAGCAGGCATTCGAGAAGGTGTGATCTTATCCTCCCCTCGGATTATCGCTCCGAGGGCTGATTTCACCCGCTGCAAACGATCTTTTCAGATCAATTTTATCATATCCGCATTTGTTATCAGGCCTGTCATTTTTCCGTTCTTTGAGACTATTATCGCATCGCAACTGTCCATCATTGCGATTATAGAATCCAAGGGAGTATTCTCTGTTACGGTCGGAAAGGAATCTCCCATTATCGATGACACTGGAAGATCCTTGAGATCCTCGATATCCTTTTCCCTCATGACCTTGAAAAGTCTCTTTTCGGAGATGCTTCCGACCGGCGCCTCACCGTTGAGGACCGGAAGTTGCGAGAACCCCGAGGAAAACATCAGATTGGTAGCAACAGATACTTTTTCGGTACTCTGAACAGAAACTATAGATTTAGAGGCCACGTCGACGGCTGTTATGTTCTTCATCTTCTTTTGACGTATGCTCTCGAGAGTATTGAACAGACACACCATCGTTTCATAACTCGTAGACATCCTTCCGCTCTCGATCTTCGCTATCGTACTTTGGCTGACCCCGGAATCCCTTGCCAGATCGGTCTGTGTAAGATCCAATCCCTTTCTCAGCCTTCTTATGTCGGATGCCGGAGGAAACCTCATAATTGAATAAGCAATTAATACTAAATGAATATTTTTCATGGGTTCAATCCTTTCTGTTGAGGCTTCACCTCACGTCTTTAAAAATTATTGATTGTAATAATTATTCTTTTCCTAATATTTCTGTAGATCTTTTCAACCTCTGAGAAGAAATAATTAGGGNCTCCTAACCTTTATTAAGTTCCCTTGCATTATTACCAGCATGACCACAGGCAACCGTGAGGATTACCTTATCAATATCCTCAGACTCACTGAGGGAGAAGGCATAACGAAGACCACTGAGCTGGCAGCCTTCATGAAGGTATCGCCTGCAAGTGTCAGTGAAATGTTAAAAGTTCTGGCTGCAGAAAAACTCGTTGAGTATGAGAAGTACAAAGGCGTGAAACTTACTGAAGAAGGATTGAATTATGCACGACAGATCAGGCGGAAACACCATGTGTTGGAAAATTTCCTTGTGGATGTACTCAACGTCGACAGTGAGACCGCGCATGAAGAAGCATGCAGAATAGAACATGCTCTTTCCAACGAATCTGCCGTCAAGATCTGTCAGATGCTCGGAACTCCCGCAGACTGCGATTGTCAGAGCTGTTCAGAACCCTGTAAGGCGGTATCAATTCTGGGAGTGAATATCACTGCCGCACTTTCAGACCTGCATCCAGGGGAGAAAGGAGTGATCTCACATCTGAAAAACAGCAATCCAGATGTGATCAAAAAACTCATCATGATGGGATTCGTACCCGGACGTGCACTTTCCACCGACAGTGAGAAATGCGATGAAGGGATGAGGATCGTTTCCATTGAAGATTCAATAATAGTATTGGATGCTCAACTCGCTTCCTCGGTGTATATCGATACTAACTGAACCTTCAGCGATGACTGAAGATCGCAGTTATCCCCTCAGGGGTCACCTTTTCCAGTCTTACGAATCCAATCCTTTCAAACTGTACTGCATTTCCTTTCTCAGTCAGTATATGGTCCTCTGAAATTCCTTTAAGAACATCACCGTCAGGCATCAGAAGCTCCATGGGGACACTGCTTCTCCCTACCCATTGAACCGCTTTTATTCCTTTTTTCAGTATTGAGAGGTCGTTGCCGGCATATTTGGCAGGTGTGGAATAATCCAGATTGCAAAGGTCCTTCAATCTTATGGCCTTTGAATCAGCAAACACCCTGGAATCTTCCGACGATATGAACACGGTCTTACTTCCGTCGATGTAGTACAATCTGTCACCTCTTTCGGGATGATCGGGGTGAAGAGGTGCCTTCCCCTCTATCCCGTCGATCCCTTCGATATCATATCTGACGGGATCTGCAACAAAGAAGTATCTGTTGGATATATCATCGATAATGTCCCTGTTCATTCCGTAGAGGGTATCCCAGGAGAATTGTATGTCAACGGGCTTCATTCCGCTCTCCACCCAATATCTTCTGATCGCTTCCGCTTTTATCCCCCTTCTTTTCATTGCACGGACCGTACCGGTCCTGACGTCATCCCAGCCTGTATACTCTCCTTTTTCAATGCATTCTTTGATCAGAGAGGTCTTCAATACTGTATCGGGGATGTTCACGAGCCCGTAGTGGTAGTACGCGGGTTTTTTCCATCCGAAATAATCGAAGATATACTCCTGCCTGAAAGTGTTGTTCAGGTGATCCTTACCTCGTATCACATGTGTCATCTCCATGAGATGATCGTCGATCGCTACGGAAAGATTCATCATAGGGTATGCATGGTATTTGGAGCCGGTGAGCGGATGTGGATGCTCCACTATCCTCAGAGCAACGAAATCCCTGACGGCCGGATTGGGATGAGCTATATCGGTCTTGACGACAACTACGGCCTCTCCTTCCTTGTATTCACCTGCCATGAATCTGTCATATCTTTCCATCTGGGTCTCTAAAGGAAGATCATGACACTGACACATCTGTTTCTTCTCTTTCAGCTCCCTCCAGTGGTCTCCGTCGCATGTACAGACATACGCCTTTCCCATCTCAAGGAGCCTCTTCGTGTAGTCGTAATATATCTCGAATCTGTCTGATTGTATCACGCTTTCGTGTATCTTCACACCTAGCCAATCCAGATCCTCGGGGATCATTTCGTAAGCATCCGGATCTATCTTCTCCGGATTGGTGTCCTCGTATCTGGCGATAAGTTTCCCGCCGTATCTCTTCACATATTCATCATTCAAGACAGACACTCTCGTATGTCCGATGTGCAACGGTCCTGAAGGTCCCGGTGCTATGCGCATGACCACTTTTCCGTCTATATCTTTCAGTTCAGGCAACTCGTATATCCGTTCTTTCTTCTCTTTCACGATGGGTGCGGATCCCATGTCTTCCAAAGCCTTTACCTGTGCTTCGAGCCCCATTGTGTTGACCTCCGCGACTATGGATTCGATAAGAGGGGTTATCTCGGAAGCTTTGCTCCTGTATTCAGGATTCTCCCCGAGGATCTTTCCCACAACCGCCTTCGGATTCGCATTTCCTTTGAAGAATACTGCGTTCTGAAGTGCCAATTTCCTTATGAGATCCTCGATGTTCTCCGTGGACATGGATTCCACATTCTAGTTCGTGTATTTATTCTGAACGACATCTTAGCTCTGTTTGGAGAAGTATGGCTTTAATCCGGGTTATATTTGGGGAATAGAAATATCCAAACTCTTCACGAAAAAAGCAACATCTCCTTGATTCTGAAATAATAAATATAAACGCGAATGGCCTACGGTCGGATATGTCACTTAAGAATTCCCTGAAGGGGGATGTTCGTAAAATAAGCGAGAAAGTGGATCCTGACTCCTCAACTGTAACCAAGATCCTATCCGAAAATCAGGATCAGACTGTATTGTTCGAGAATCTGAACGGTATGCGTGCTGCAGGAAATGTTTTCTCCACCCGGAAAAAAGTGGCTGATGCTCTCAATATCCCGGAGAACGGTATCGTCGAACACCTTATGTCCGCTGTCGGTTCACCGGTAAAGACCAATATAACGAAAGATCCCGCTTTCAGGAACAAATGCTCTGACCCTGATCTTTTGAGCCTTCCCATTCCCAAATACTACGAGAAGGATGGAGGAAGATACATCACTGCGGGAGTGATAATCGCCGAATTCAACGGAAAAAGGAACATGTCATTCCACAGGATGATGATAATGGACAAGAACAGGATCGCCGTCCGCTTGGTCCCCAGACACCTTTTCACACTTCACAATGAAGCAAAAAAAGTCGGTAAGGAGCTGAACATCTCGATCTGCGTCGGTGTTCCTATAGAAGCTCTTCTGGCAGCCGCCGTCTCAATGGATTACGGTGCCGATGAACTTGAGGTTGCCTCATCAATGTCGGTAAAAAGTCACGGAAAACCCTTCGAAGTAGGTAAATGTGACAACGGGCTCTTTGTCCCCGCCGAATCGGATTATGTGTTCGAGGGACGCCTGACATTGGAAACAACATCCGAGGGTCCGTTCGTAGACATCACCGGAACATACGATCATGTCAGGGAACAACCGATAATCAAGATAGACAAAGTATGGACATCCAAAGACCCGATATTCCATCTTCTCCTTCCCGGAGGTTACGATCACTTCCTGCTCATGGGACTTCCCAGAGAACCTATGATCCTCAAAACCGTGAGACAGGTCGTTCCAAGGGTCAAGAATGTCAGACTCACCGAAGGAGGATGCTGCTGGCTTAACGGGGTCGTGTCTATCACCAAAAACAAGGAAGGGGATGGAGTGAATGCCATACTCGCTGCATTCACCGGTCACCCTTCGATGAAACAAGTGATCATAGTCGATGAGGACATCAATATCTTTGATGACAGAGAGGTCGAATGGGCGGTGGCCACCAGAATGCAGGGCGACCATATCATCAAGATCCCCGGAGCAGCAGGATCATCGCTGGATCCCAGCATAGATACCACTACCTACAAGGTGGGATATGACGCAACGATCCCTCTTGACAAGGACAGGAAGCTTTTCACGAAGATAAGAACGGAACAGTGATCAGTTCCACCAATCTTTCTTTCTGTCTATCGTCTCGTCCCTTTCCGGACCGATACTGATTATGTCAGTGGGAATTTTCGTCTCCTTTTCAATAAAGGCGATGTAATCTTTCATCTCCTTCGGAAGAGCATCAAAGCCGCCTTTTATCACCGTGCCGGTATCATTCCAGCCTTTCCATCCTTTGAGGACTTTGTAGACAGGTTTTGCTCTGCCGAGTTTTGAAATTGAACCAGGGAAGTATTTTGTCTGTTCCCCGTCGATGTCGTATGCTACACAAACAGGTAATTCATCGTAATCGTTCAAAACATCCAACTTTGTGATCGCCCAGGATGTGAATCCGCAGACTCTTGACGAATGGCTCGCAACAACAAGGTCCAGCCACCCGCATCTTCTTCCCCTTCCGGTGGTGACCCCGAACTCTCCCCCTTTCTTCTGAAGATCATCGGCCATTTTCCCTTCCAGTTCTGTGACAAGAGGTCCTTCTCCCACACGCGTCGTGTAAGCCTTCAGACATCCCACCACTTTATCGATCCGGTTAGGCGCCACCCCTACTCCTGAACATATCCCTCCTCCGGAAGTGGATGAGGACGTGACATACGGATAAGTTCCGTGATCGATGTCCAGCATCGCGCCCTGGGCTCCTTCGAAAAGAACCTTCTTTCCTTCGTCCAAGGATTCGTTGACCAGGACCGAGGTGTCGCATATGTATTTCTCCAATCTTGTTCTCCAGATCTTCATTTTCTCGTAAAGTGATTGCTCAGTGAACTCACATGGTTCCGCGCCCAGCATTTCCATGATATCCGTTTTGTACGGAAGCGTGAATTTTATCTTCTCTTTCAAAAAGTCATCTTCAAGGAGGTCTCCTGCCCTGAAACCGTTCCTGGCAACCTTATCCTGATATGCCGGACCTATCCCTTTTTTCGTCGTACCGACATTATTCTTGCCGCGATATTTCTCCTCAGCCCCATCCAGCTTCTTATGGAAATCGATTATCAGATGTGCCCTATCGGATATCTTCAGACCGTCCACCGATCCTCCGGCAGCGATCACCTGGTCGATCTCCTCAAGGAGATCGTCCATATTGACGACCGTACCGTTCCCTATGACAGCGATCTTTCCGGGTCTTACGACGCCGGAAGGCAATCCGTGAAGTTTGAACACCCTGTCACCGACTATTATCGTATGGCCAGCATTGTTGCCGCCTTGAAAACGCACGACGAGGTCCGCAGACTCGTCGAGATAGTCTGTTATCTTTCCCTTACCTTCATCTCCCCACTGAGCACCGATGATCGCAAGACTTGGCAAAATCACACCTAACGCCACCAATCCTTCCCCACCTATAAACATTATTATTCGCAGGCTCCTGTCGACCCTGTGGAAGAGACAAACATGCTGATTAAAATCGAAACTTTACGACACCTACTTCTGAATGATTTAATTTGCACAATGAACGGAATAAAATCAAATAACCATGTATCGATATCATAACGATGAAGATTGTTTACCGTTCAAAAATAGGATGGATTTTCGGGTTGTACGTTCTCTTATTATTGACGATGACGGTTAATACTGTCTTCATGAAAACAACTGGATTAGTAATCATATTCTCGACTTTAATACTAATTTTTGTGTTATATTTTGCACTTCTCCTCATAAGGACAAAGTATATCTTTGAAGACGACAAACTTGTGATCAGAGGCATCGTCAGCAGGAGAGAAATACCGTATGATACGGTGAAAAGGATAGTCGAAGACAGCAAAGATCCCATCAATTACGGGATCGTCATGTTATCAATGGACCGTATTGGAATTTACCATGGGGAAAACGGATATACGCTAATATCCCCGAAAAACAAAAAAGAAGCCACAAGAATTCTTAAATCCAGATGCAGCAACTTTATACTGAATTGAGAGCAAAGCTCGGAATAGTATTTCGAGGTCACGCAGTATCTCTATTTGAGCTGCTGATAGATCTGTAGATCGACAGGACATCCTTGTAGCCTAGATCCGTTTTGAATGATGTGGGGCACATATGCGTCTTTGATGCTCTGCCCACTTCGTTAAGGGCATTGAGCATGTCCTCGATCCTCGGCGGAGATAATTTCGTGAATGAAGATAATTCGCTCATATCGTACAGGAACACCTCATCCAATTCGTTTTTCCAAAGGTCGAGCATCTTGACGCATTTCCGTTCCGCCGCAACACCTTCCGTTTTCATTTTTGAAAGTATAGTTTGGTCGTGAAGAGGACCCAGCCAGAAAGGACCCAGATTGTGAAGATAATCATGATGTTTCGAGGATGACCTTTCCATTGTAAAGGGATCGTACTGTAAGAATCCAAGGTTATCCAATGACCTGTCTGTTGCCACAGATCCTTCTTCAACTTGGACATAGGTCCTGAAATAATGATCTGCGTAGAATGAAAGCAGGGGCTTCATTCCCCTATCGAACTTGGCCAATTCCTTCGCTATATTGCACATGAGTATTCTCAGCCCTCCTTCGTGACACATGTATCCCCTTATCGGCTCTGACTGATACCGTCTCCTGCATTTTCCTGCCTGTGCACCTGCCAAGGGTGCAGTATCGGTAGCGGTGATCGCGAGTATCCCTTTTTTCCTGCAACCTCTTATCGCTGACTGTATGTACTGTATCGGGGATCCGAAAGGATCCAGATCGACGTAATCGAATGCTGTTTCAGAGAATAGAACGTGCATATTCTTATTGGATGATACACAGTTGGAAAGCCCGTTCAATTCTATGTTATGGTCAATGAATTCCACTGCTTCCGGTTGAATATCATTGGCTGTCACTTCCGTTCCGGGCACTTCGTTGGCTATCCTGACAGACCTTGAGCCTGTGGCTGCCATCGCATCTGCGACAGTCATACTATTGCGCTCCAGTGCCCTTAAGAACATGACACTGACGTCCCTGTTGAACGCCATCTGTTCATTGAAAAATACATCCTTCGTTCTTGTTCCGGGACCGTGCACAGAATGGACCTCGGGTACCAATAACCGGGTCGCACCTTCAACTATCTCGATTCCGTGCGGCATCAGACATTTTCACCATTCATCAGACGTACTATCTTGTACGGAAGGATGTTACGGTTGGTGGGTGTCACCTCTAATATCCTGACATCGTCCCTTCTTCTGATGTCCTGCAGAAGGGGATTCCTGGATTTTTTGTGTAAGGTCAGGATCATCGGTTTGTCCACATCCAAGGCCTCCTTCACAGCGTCTATGAAGGCCTGACTTTCGACCTCCATCTTCCCGACCTCGTCGATGACGATGATATCACACTGTTCGCATGCATTCCTTATCGCTGCGATGCCTACTTCTTCGAACTTGGCAAGATCGATGCCGATCTTCCCGATCATGAATTTGCTCTCGATCTCCGAACTTGCGAACACCTGCGTTTCACCCGTAAGGATGTTCCTGACCGAGAACCCTATCTTCCTCCTGCCGTCGGTAAGAGGCTCATCGATCATTCCTCCGATGATCAGATCATCGTCCCTGAGCATCTCTATGACCCGTAAAAGCGCATATGTTTTTCCTGAGCCGGGAAGTCCCGTGATGCCAATTTTAATATCGTTAATCATCGTACTGACCTGAAGTGGCTTCCCCTGTATGGTAGCCACGGTATATATACAGTGCTTTCACTCGCCATTTATTTCTGACACATACATCAATGGATACTTCAAAATGGGGTCGTAACGCATCTCAACCGTCACTTTTACGTCATCTATGACGACGACAATCACCACATCCAACATATCCCCTGTGAGAGACACATAAGAATATTCGTCCTTTTTCGGGCCGAAGATCTTCCTATCGATTCTTACCTTTACATTTTCGACGTACGGTTGTACGAGAACCCCTCTTTCAATGGCATTCTCTAGAATATCCACACTTTCCTGGTTCACCGGCACACCTACAAACTGATGGTATATCGTACCCATCTTTATGCCAGCTTCGAAGAGAGCCCGTTCTCGTTTTGAACAATTGAATTTCCTTGCGGCCAATTCTTCCCTGCTCTCGCCCATACTTACCCCTATCATAGCGTAAGATTTAAAGGATGTGCGGATTACCACCATCAATGTCCTCTTTGACAGATCGTATCGAGCGGTTGAAAAAGGAAAAGAATGCCGTTGTACTAGCACATAATTACACTTCTCCTGAAGTGCAGGAGGTAGCTGACTATGTAGGTGACTCTCTCGGACTTTCCATCGCAGCCGTCGACACCGATGCAGATATCATAGTTTTTTGCGGTGTATCCTTCATGGGAGAAACGGCCAAGATCCTTAACCCAGAGAAGACTGTGCTCCTTCCGGTACCTGAGGCATACTGCGCAATGGCCTCGATGTGCAGCGCGGAGCAGTTGAGGGAATACCGGAAGAGGAACCCGGATCATCTCATAGTAGGGTATGTCAACACAACAGCCGACGCAAAGGCCGAAATGGATGTCTGTTGCACATCGTCAAATGCCTTGAAGGTTGTCGAGTTCCTCGGAGAAAAGGATATCCTGTTCGTGCCTGACCGGAATCTCGGAACGTACGTCATGCTGAAGACCGGCAAGAAGATAAGACTCTGGAACGGGTTCTGCCCCATACACCACGGAATAACCGTAAGCCAGGTGGAGAATCTGATATCGGAGTATCCGAACGCACCTGTGATAGCACACCCTGAATGCAGAACAGAGGTTTTGGCCCTTGCCCATCATGTGGGGTCCACAGAGGCCATCGTGAAGATCGTCCAAGCATCTGATTCGAAAGAATTCATTATCCTCACCGAAGTAGGAATGATAGAAAAACTGGAAAAGACCTGTCCGGGAAAAAAATTCCACTTCCCGTCACAGGCCGTTTGCAGTACGATGAAGATGATCGATCTGGAATCCATATTGAATGTTCTTGAAACGGGGTGCAATGAAGTATTGTTGGACCCGATCGTCGCAAAAAGAGCTGAGATGCCAGTGAAAAAGATGATGGATATAACGCAGTAAGTCGATATCTTTGTTTTCTGTTTGTATTGTTTATCATTAGCTCCGCTAATTTTATACCCTGGCATAGCGTAACTAAATAGCCGTTGTATAACGGAGGTGTAATAATGAGTTGTGAAAACGAAGTTGTAAACCGCATGCCCCTTATCGGGGACAAATGCCCTGAGTTCGAAGCAGTGACTACACAGGGGAACATCAAGTTTCCCCAGGATTACAGAGGGAAATGGATAGTGTTCTTTTCACACCCCGCTGATTTCACCCCTGTTTGCACCACCGAATTCATGACCTTTGCGTACAGATCGAAAGAACTTTCAGACATAAACACCGAGCTTGTCGGATTGTCTGTCGACTCTCTGCCCTCGCACATCGCGTGGCTCAGAAAGATCCAGGAGATCGAATGGAAAGGTATGAAGGGAGTCGAAGTCAAATTCCCTCTGATCGAGGACCTCAGCACGAAGGTCGCATCGAAATTCGGAATGATCCAGGCAAATCAGTCCGGTACCCAGACCGTAAGGGCAGTGTTCATCATCGACCCCAAAGGGATCATCAGATTGATTATGTACTATCCTCTCAGCACCGGAAGGAATTTCAATGAGATCAAAAGAGCCGTGATGGCTCTCCAGAAGGCGGATAAAGACCAATGCGCCACCCCGATGGATTGGCAGCCCGGTGATGACACGATCATCCCCACTGCGGGATCCTGCGGTGTGGCAAAGGAGAGAATGGAAAGCAAGGACGAGAGCAAATACTGCATCGATTGGTTCCTTTGTTTCAACAGAGAGAAAAAATAAACATCAACCTGCCGTCTTTTGACGGCAGGACATTTTCATCCGAATCGGCACTTGTCGAATAAATTTAAACTGAGCAGTTTTCACGTTATATCCAATTTCGATAGTTGTTCTGCTCAATAGTTTTATATTTTGACACACAGGTCCAACACTCAGAATCGAATATAGAAACCGAGGTTTCATATCATATTGTCCAGACAAACAGAGGAGAGTATAAAAATGCTGAATACAAGGTCATCGAAAAAATTTCGTCTTGAAGAGAACATCGGTAAGAACGGACAGAGAATGAAGAAAGGATGTCTTCTCTTGTTGGCAGTACTTGTTTGCATTTCGGTGCCATTGATATTCGACGGAGATGAGGTGAACGCCACCGTTGGTGACGAGTTCATTGTGAACGACATAAATTACAGGGTTACCGCAGAAGGACCCTCGTTCACTGTTGAGGTGATATGGAACTCATACACCGGAGATATTGTAATACCATCGTCGGTGACGAATGCCGCGTCAGTGACCTATGAGGTCACAGGGATCGGACATACCTCATTTCTTAATCGTACCAGCTTGACCTCGATCACCATACCCAATTCGGTCACCAGTATCGGGGAGAGTGCATTCTTTGGTTGTTCAAGCCTGACCTCGGTCAACATACCCAATTCGGTCACGAGTATCGGGTACAGTGCATTCTATGGTTGTTCAAGCCTGACCTCTATCACCATACCCAATTCGGTCACAAGTATCGGGGAAATGGCATTCGAGGGTTGTTCAAGCCTGACCTCGATCACCATACCCAATTCGGTCACCAGTATCGGGGAAATGGCATTCGAGGGTTGTTCAAGCCTGACCTCGATCACCATACCCAATTCGGTCACCAGTATCGGGAAAGTTGCATTCGCTAATTCGGGCCTGACCTCGGTCAACATACCCGATTCGGTCACGAGTATCGGGGACTATGCATTCGCAAATTCGGGCCTGACCTCTATCACCATACCCAATTCGGTCACAAGTATCAGGGAATATGCATTCTATGGTTGTTCAAGCCTGACCTCGATCACCATACCCAACTCGGTCACGAGTATCGGGAAAGGTGTATTCTGGGGTTGCTCAGGATTATCGATAGTCGCTGTCCCTGATGGGCTAAATATTACCGACACGGGTCTTGAAGGAAAGAAGATCGTGCGGTATGCTCCGGCTTCCGGTATGCCGAATATCAAGTTCGGGGTCAATGCGGTGATCGATGCCGACGATAAGGTCACATTGACCTACGTCAGCGACAAGTACGATCTTCTCTCTTTCGAAAGTACTAATGTCACAATGTCTTCGAACACATTCACATGGCCGGGCAGTAATGTT
>JGI994J12354_10000963_pt1 | contig 29145 bp, 29 predicted proteins | sample IntmicLarv3ML3BL_FD_12354 | JGI IMG/M metagenome (IMG submission 12354) | reverse complement strand
GTTTATTAAACCTTTTGTTATTACACTTATGAAATCTGTTAGTCTGTTTATGGCCACTACATTATAACTCCCAAGTTCTACACATATACTTTTTAAATAACTATTATATGTTACTTCTGTATAGTATTCTTTTGGTAATACTTCTTCACTCAACTCATCAAACATGAAAATATGCTTTTCTACATAGGGTATTACTTCTATACCCAATTTATATTTGATTAGTGGCTTCTCTGTACTATCACCTTTGATAGTATGTTTCACTTCTTTTACTATTATTTCATTATTAGCAATCATTTTTTCTATTGTAATGAGAGATAGATTACTTCCTTTATGTCCTACCTGACCACCCACAGATTTACCACTCTTAATTCTTCCATTATACATATTAGCTCCACTCTTTGGTGGCTTAGTATCACTTGAACCAGGTTTACTTGAATTTGAACTATTCTTATTAATCTGATTCTTTAATCTTTCTATTTCTAATAGTAGTTTTGCATTAAGTTCTCCTTGAATAATGATTGTTTTGTTTAGTTCCTTTATTTGTTCTTTATCTTCTTTTTGAACTTTTAATAGTTCATCCATTTTAGAGAGTAAGCTTTCATATTGTCTATATAAACTTTTTTCTACATTCATTCCCATATTTATTCACATACCTTTTGTTAAAAGTATCGCAATTTTTTATAAAGAAAGCAATGCTTTCGCATCACTTTCTTTATTTTGTGGATATCTTTTCTATTTCCTAGTCTGAATTGTTACAAGTTCTTTGTTTCTCAATATAGTCTATTACTTCTTTTGAATAGTCATTCAATGATTGTGAGCAACAAATTGTAAAGTATTCACTTTCGATATATGGTTGCTCTGGTAAAAATAATTTATAATCCATAAGTTACCACTCCTTAATTATTTATGATTTGACTTTTAATTCATGCTTCTTTTTTTCTTTTCCTAATTCTTTTAAACTCTTTTCGGGAGTAGGAAGTTTTTCAGGCATTGTACCACCAAGTTCTTTAATGGTTTTTCTGACCTTTTTACCAACTTCAAGATGCGTGGCTTTGGCTTCTTTTTCACCTTGTATATTGTCGTTAACTATTTTTTGTTCGGTTTGATCAATTCTAAAAAGATTAGCAATTAATTCTGAACTACCCATATTATCTAGGATTTCTTCTCTATAACGAAGTCCTTTTCTTTTGAAAATATCATCAGCAGTCTCACCATTATAAAGTCCCTTATAACCTGCATTGTGAAATTGATCTATATTCTTTACTCCAGCCTTACTTGCTACTTGTTGTAGAGAATAATTTCCATCTTTAGTTTGTTTTCGTATATAAAATCTTTTTTCGTCTTCTGATAATAAATTAAATTCTTGTTCTTTAAGCTCCTGCTTTCTTGTCTGAATTGCGAAATATGTTTGTCCTAATGCAATTACTTCTTTACTTGGATCATCATTTTGAACAATTAAATAACAAGCCTATCTTGATAAATGATAATCTTCTATTTCTCTTGAAGCAGTTTTGCCTAGCTTTATCATTTTCCCCACTTGGAGAAAATGTTCTTCGACTAGATATTTACTGTTTTCACAAGCGATTTTTTCCTTGTTAATAACATTTAAAAACTTATCCCATTTTATATATTCTAATACTGTTTGTAATTCTCTGGCTTCCCATTATTCATTACCATACTCATCAATGTGTTTAATGTCTTCAAAAGTTTTTTCATCAGTATCTTTAGTTTTTACTATTTGATTCATATTGCACCTCCTGACTACAATTTTTCATCTGTATATATTATAACTTATTTTCTCAATTAAATCTCTAAATCATCATCAATTTCCTCGGAATCTTTTTCATCTACCCATTTGTAAGTCTCATACATATCATCTATTGTTTCATCTGGAATAATTTTTTTACTATTCAAATCTGATGCAATATCAATATAAGTATCTCGTTCCTTTTTATTACCAAATAATTTATCTTTGATAAAGTTAATAACACTCATAAACTTATTCTTCCAAAATGTTAGTTCCTCTGATAATGTTTTGTTTTCTTTTTGTAGTTCCTTAATTTTCTTATCTTTAGTTTCAATATTTTTAGTAAGAGTTTGATTTCTTAGTTTTAAAGCATCATTATTTTCAGTTAGTATTTTAATTTCATCTCGATCAGCTTCTAATTCTTCGCCAACATTTTCTAGTAGAACTGATAATTTGTTCATTTCCTTAAAATTGTTATTGGTTTTATCAACTTCGTTTAAATAATCAGATAATTTAGTTTTATCATCAGTAGTAATTATATAATTGTCTCGTATAATGTAGTCCCCCTTTAAATAGACTAATACTGCTTGCTTCTTGGTTTCATACTTTATACTTTTATTTATAATTAGTCAACACCCTATTTGTAGGGTATAGTGTTAGATAGATTTTAGATATTGTAATAAATCTTTTAATTCAATATGCTTATTCAAGTTTTGAATAAATAAATCACTAGAATAATTAAAAGCTAGAAATGTAATACCTTTGATAATTATTCGGTGTACTTCAATATATCTGATATTTGTTCTTTCTATTGATATGACATTACCATTAATAAATACTGGCTTTAATCTTAAAAAATCACATACAAACTCAATCCTCTTTTTTAGAGCAATTTCCATTCCAATCTCTTTTTTCTCGTATTTTAACATCAAAAAATCCCAACCTTTCTTTAAGTTGAGATTTTCTATATTTTGGTTCAAACTACTAAAAGTTCGAACAGATTCACTACTGGTGCGAAGATGGTAGAAGTACAACAACTTTTACACCAAACAAATACTAACTATATGTTTTTTTGCGATATTTATTATTTTGTTCCAGTAGATCCAAAACCTCCACCACGATTTAGACCAAGTACCTTAACATCTTGTGTAGGAACAAAATCAATTGTTTCAAATCTAGCTAAAACTACTTGTGCTATTCTGTCACCGAGTCTAATTAAATATGCACCTTGTTTATTGCCTTTTTCATCAATTGTATAAGGCTGATATGAAGAATAACTACTTTCTTTTAAATAATGTTCGTGTGGGGCACCAGTAGTAGAATAACTACTGTCTGTTACTAATACTTTTGGCGAAGTATTTGCAATAATAATTCCAATTTCATCTCTATACCCACTATCAATTGTACCTGGAGTATTAGCTATTCGTAATGGTGTCTTTAGTGATAATCCGCTTCTTGGTCTTACTTGCAATTCATACCCTTGTGGAATTGCCATTTTTAAACCTGTTGGAATAATTTTAGTTTCATTAGGTAATATTAAAATTTCATCTGCTGATCTAATATCCATTCCAGCATCACCAATATTTGCATATTGTGGTAATTCAACACCCTCTCTACATAGTTCTACATAAACTTTTTGAGCTTCCATCAACTCTTTTTTAAATTCTTCAAACAATTCTCTTTTTTCTTCTAAGCTTAATGCCATTTCATAAACCTCCCTAACTGTTTCTATTATACAACATAATTGAAAATTTTGAAAATATTTATTTTTTTGATATTAACGTCACTATGACGTCAGAATTATATATTGAATATATATTGTAATTACCTATAAAATAAGGGGGTTATTCCAAATACTATATATAATTTAACGTCATTTTTGTATAAAATGACGCTTTTTTTCGCAAGTGCGAAAAATTATTGACGCCTATACTTCCCTTATGAAATAAGGGAAAAGTATGTATGAGGTGGCACTCATCTTATCCTGTTTGTTTTTAAATTAGAGTTTTAAAGAAAAATTAGGTTGTTTTTTAAGTCCTAATTTTCTTGTAATATTTGTTTCTTACTAGCACCAATGATTCCTAATTTGATTTTATCTTTTGAATAACTTTCCTTATTTTTTATTGGCATTATTTTAATAAATACTTCATCATCATAGTTAGTTTCAATACCTTTGCTTTTAAAATCTTGTAATTCTATTTCATAGTAATTGACATTATGATATTTATTTAGTTTTTGTACATAAGATAGTGCTTGTTCTTTAGTTTTAACTTTGCTATCCATTATATCTTTAATTCCTACTATATCATCTACCATATATTTATATCCTCTTTCTTTTGAATAGTTGGTATATTCAGCAATAAATTGTTTTTTGAAATAGATATTTGGTATTTTAACATCTTGTCCATTTCTTTCTACTTCAATATAATCAATATATTTTGAGATTAATTCTTTTCTTTCAGTTCTCTCTAAATCTGCGAAATAAAATATCTTTTCAAAGAAGTCATCATTAATCATTGAATCTATTTCTCGTTTATCTTCAAGTAACATTAAATCTTCTAAAGTGTAATTAAGATTATCCATTTGATTTTGTTCGTTTGATTTTTTAATTAATACTTCTTTCTTATAATCAATTTGTTTTATTTCATTATCAAAGGTATTTAACTTAACTATGCCTTTAATATAGGCTGTTTTAATACGATCTAATTCTTTGTCTAGTGAGTTTATTTCTTTCCCATAGTCAGTATCATCAATACTTGTTTTATGTTTTATAAATGGTGTTAAATGATTATTCATAAAGTCATCTAATTGAACTAGGTTATAAATGATACCTAGCATTTGCATAAATACTTTGTTTTCATTAATATTAGTTTTACATTTAATACAAGAGTAATAGAAATATCTTTTACCATTTTTCTTTTTAGTAGCTCTACCACCTAGGAAGCAATTACAATATGGACATTTTAATTTATTAGTAAATAGATAAATTGCACTTCGCTCAAAGTGTCTGGCATTTCGTTTCTTTTGAACTTGGCAATCTTCCCATAGTTCTTTAGATACTATTTTATCAACTACATCTTCATAATACATTTGGTTATCTTTACCTTTATTAGTTATATAATCGCCTTTATAGATAGGGTTAGATAGTATTTTAGATATAGTTGAATCATACCAAGTCTTATTTAAGAGATTTTCATTATTAAATGTATTAGATATTTTTTGATGAGAGTAGCCTAGAGAATACAAATTGTAAACTCGTTTTATTATATCTGAAGTCATAGTATCTATAACTAACTTTTTATCTTGTCTCTTAAACCCTAGTGGAGTAAGGCTTGGTATGTGTCCCACTCGTATTGCACCTGCTAAACCAACTTTAGTTCTTTCACTTGTTCTTTCTATTTCTGCTTGTGATACCGTTGTCATTATTCTTAAAACCATTCTTCCATTGGAAGTCATTGTATTGGATTCATCTGCTAGACAATCTAAATCACAACCTTGTGAGTTTACAAATTTCATTAGTTTCTCATTATCATAAACACTTCTAGTTAATCTATCCATTTTGAATGATACTATTATATTTATATTTTTTAGTTTAACATCATTCATCATTTCATCAAACGAAGGTCTTTTATTACCTGTTTTAGCACTTATTCCCTCATCACTATAAATCTTATATATTTTATAACCTTTAGACTTACAATAACTCTTTAATTGTAGTTTTTGTTCGCTTAATGAAAATCCTTCTCTAACTTGATCAAGTGTTGAAACTCTGATATACACTCCTGCAATTTTTTCTTTATTCATTTCTTCATTCCTCCTTTCTCCCTTTGTTTCAAATAGGTAACAGCCCAGAGTTCATGGACATTATTCACTATTTATATAATTTTGTCAAACTCATTTTTTTTGAGGAATTCATTAAACTCACTTAATCTTATCTTTTTATTTAGATTTTCTATAAAAACATAATCACATTCTTCAAATAAAAGATAAGTATTATTATTTATAATTACTTGATGAGGTTCTAAATAAGCTATATTAGTTCCTTTAATATTTCTTATACTGCCATTAATAAATGTAGGTTTTAAATTATTAAATCTACATATCATTTCTATTTTCTTTTTTAGTTCTTTACTTATCTCTAATTCTTTAATTTCTATTTCTAACACTCTAAACACTCCTTTAAATGCAAAAAAATACCAACTATATTTTTAGTTAGTATTTATTACTTTAAAACTCGTGTCCGAGTTTGTTGTCTATTTGGTGCGAGAGATGGGACTTGAACCCACACAGTATTACTACCAATGGTGTTTGAGACCATCGCGTCTACCACTTCCGCCACTCTCGCGTACAAACAGTATTATATCAGCTTAATACATGTTTTTACAATAGGATTTATTCTATTTCTTGATATTTTGAATTATATAAATCTTTATCATCATTATCTTCTACTTTAATATCTTCGAATCTAGGAAGTTCATCTTTTGAAGATAATCCAAAATAGTCTAAGAATTCTCTTGTTATTCCATACAAAGTTGGTCTTCCTATAGTGTCACTTTTTCCTACTTCTTTTATAAAAGCTTTTGCTACTAGTTTTCTTAAAGTATCCCTACTACTTACTCCCCTTATTTCATCTACCATTTGAACTGTTAAAGGTTCATTATATGCAACTATTGCAAGTATTTCTAATGCTGCTTGTGATAAAGCATTTGTTTCAGGATTTTCTATTAATTTTTGATAATAATCCTTATGTTCTCTTTTAGTTGTTAATTTAAAGCAATTACCTAAAAGACTTAACTGAATTCCATACATATCATTTGCATATCTTTCTTGCAAACATCTAACCACATATTTTGCTTCTATTTCATTAACATCTAAAATATTGGCAATTTGGTTTATTGTAAGTCCTTCATCACCAATAACAAATAATATTCCTTCTAATACTGCTTCTTTATTCACCTTGCACCTCACATATTATCTCATCAAAACTGTTTGTTTGAGTAATTTTTATCTCATTTTTTCTTGCCATTTCTAATATTGCTAAAAAAGTAACTACTACATATTCTTTAGTAACAATTTCAAATAATTCAAAAAAATTAACTTTTCTTTTTATTCTAAGTATATTCTTAATTGATATTCTTCGCTCTTCTACTGATATCTCTTTACTAGTAACTTTAGTATTTAGTGGTTTGTTTTGTTCTTGTCTTTCTAAAAATGATTCAAAAGCTTTTACTAAATCTTCTAATGTAACATTACTATTGTTTATTACTGTTTCTCCGTCATTATACTCTTTTAAATCAGATGGAAGACGTGTAAATATCTCACTTCTATCTTCTTGAAGTTTTCTTAATTCCAAGGTTTTATCTTTATATTTTTGATATTCAATCAATCTATTAATAAGAACTTCTTTTGGGTCTTCTTCTATTTCTTCTAATGATTCTTCTTCATATCTAGGCAGTAACATTTTTGATTTTAATTCAACCATTTCACTAGCCATTACCAGATATTCACTGGCAATATTTAAATTAAGGGATTCCATACTATGAATATATTCTAAATACTGGTCGATTATAATTTCAATTTTAATATTAAATATATCCATTTTAGATTCTTTTATTAAATGTAAAAGTAAATCTAATGGTCCTTCAAAATCATCTATTTTTAATGTATAGTTCATAGTACCACCACCAATCATCAATATAATAATATCATATAGTTGAATATAATAAAAATAAAAATTTTGTATGAAGGTTACAGATAAAAAGAAAGATTAGTTTTCTTTCTTTACTATTTTACCTTTTTCTTTATATATGTGTTTTTCTGGTACATATCCCCTTACATTAGATAATGGATATATAGCACTGTTTTTACCAATTACAGTTCCTGGATTTAATACAGTATTACAACCTACTTCAACATGGTCACCTAGAAAGGCTCCTACTTTTTTATTGTTTGTTTCAACTGTTATGCTATCTATCTTAATAGTAACATTACTACTATCAGATTTTAAATTAGATATTTTAACTCCTGCTCCTATATGTGACTTATATCCTAATATACTATCACCAACATAGTTAAAATGTGGTACTGCACTTCTATTGAATAGTATTGAATTCTTAAGTTCTGAAGAATTACCAATTGTACAATTTTTTCCTACAATAACTGAACCTCTTATATATGCAAATGGTCTTATTACTGCTTGGTGGTCAATAATAGTTGGTCCGTTAATTACAGATAAACTACTTACATCTGCATCTTTTGCTATAGCGATATCACCATTAATAGTAAATTCTTCAGGATTAAGTGTAGGTATTAATGCTAAAATATAATCCTTTATATTTGGTATTATTTCATAACAATATTGGTAATTATCAAATAAAGGAGAAGCAATTGTTTCATCTAAATTAAATAGTTCTGTATTTTTTAATCTGTCCATTTTAATTTACTCCTTTAATTTCTTTAAATAATTGTTCCATTTCATCTGCTAAGTTTTTAGATAATGTTTCTATTGTTTCATTATCTTTACCCCACATGGTAATACGTATTAGTCCTTCTGTTCCTGAAGGTCTTACATTTATTTGACCATTATCATTTTCAATAATTTGTTTATATTTATCTATTAGTTCTTTTACTTTAGCATGTATTAACAGTTCTTTATCTTCTTTAGTTACATGCATATTATGAATGATTTGTGGGTATTTCTTTATGACACTTGCAAGTTCAGATAATGTTTTACCACTTTTTTTCATAATATATGCTATAAAAATAGCTGTTAATATTCCATCACCAGTAGGTTCACCATCTAATATTATATGTCCTGATTGTTCTCCACCTATTGATAAGTTATCTTTTGCCATTGCGGTTTGGACATTGCTGTCACCAACATCTGTAATTACAACTTTAATTCCTTCTTTTTTAGCATATTGATGTAACCCTGGATTTGCCATGATAGTTGTAACTAAAGTGTTGGAATTTAATTTATTTTGTTCTTTTAATTCACCTGCAATGATACCAATCATGTGGTCACCATCTACAATGCTTCCTGTATCCTCTATTAGAAGACATCTATCTCCATCACCATCAAATGCTGCTACAATATCTAATTTTTCTTCTTCCATTAGTTTTTTACTAGCTTCAAGATGAGTTGAACCACAGTTAGCATTAATAAGGTCCCCATATGAAGAATCATCATTTATTGTAACTACTGTTGCTTTAAGGGACTCGAACGCTTCTCTTGCAACTACTGAAGTAGCTCCATTTGCACAATCAAGTCCTATTCTTAATCCTTCAAAATCCTTATCAATATAGTTTACTAAATGACTTAAATAAAAGTCTTTGGCTTCCTTATGTGAACTTGATTTATCCATTTTACCACTTGAATGTTCATGTGAGGCATTATCCATCAAATATTCAACTTCTGCTATTACTTCATTACTTATTTTTTCACCAGTACTATTTATTAATTTTATACCATTATCAGTACTTGGATTATGAGATGCTGTTACAACAAATGCAATATCATATTTATATAATTTTGATATTATACTAATTGCTGGTGTTGGAAGCACTTCAACATTGATACATTTCACATTTCTTTTTGCACATACTAAAGATATAATTTCTAGTATACTCTCACTTGATTTTCTAGTATCTCCTCCTGCTAATAGTACTATTTCACTAACATCTTTCTTTTTTTCTAAATAATCAATTACACTATTTGTTATTTTTGATACTAATTCATTATCAAATTCTGTCGATTTTCCTCTTATTCCATCTGTTCCAAAATATTTTCCCATTTTAATTTCCTCATTTCTATACTGTTACTGATTTGGCAAGATTTTTTGGTTTATCTATATCACAGTTTCTTAGTTTAGCTACTTCATATGCTATTAACTGTAATGGCATCAATACTGTTAGTGCATCTATTGCTTTATTTTTAGGAATTACTATCCTTTGGTCATAATAATCTCCTTCTTCATCAAGGTCAGCTGTTACAATTAATATTACATAGGCACCTCTTGCTTTAACTTCTTTGATACTTCCTATTGTTTTAGGAGCTGTATATGATTCAGTTATTAATGCAATAACTGGTGTTCCTTCATCAATTAGGGAGATTGTTCCATGCTTTAATTCTCCTGCTGGATAAGATTCACTATGTAAGTAAGAACATTCTTTTAATTTTAAAGAGCCTTCCATACACATTGCATAATCTATACTTCTTCCTATAAAGAATAGATGGTCATGTTTATATATTGTTTCTGCAAGTTTTGTAAATGATGTTTTTACCTGTTCATTTATCAAATCTGGTATTTTCTTTATTTCATTAGTTAATATTTGTTTTTCATATTGTAATGATAATAAATATAAAATAAATACTTGAGCACAAAATGCTTTAGTTGTTGCAACAGCAATCTCTGGTCCAGCATTTGTATATATAACCATATCGGATTCTCTAGCAATAGAACTACCAACTACATTAACTATTGATAAGATTGGTAATTTTTCTTGTTTTGCACTTCTTAAGCAAGCTAAAGTGTCAGCTGTTTCTCCTGATTGAGAAATAATGATTACTAATTTTTTACCACTGTTACGAATTGGTCTGTAGACATATTCACTAGCAATATCAACATTAACTCTTAAATTACTATTTCTTTCTAAATAATATTTACCAACTAGTCCAGCATGATAGGCACTACCACAGGCAACAATATCAATGTCTTCATATTTTGATAAATCTGGTATTTCTTTTAATTTATCTGAATCAATATACATTTCAATTAATTTTTTAATGACACTTGGTTGTTCATTAATTTCCTTTAACATAAAATGCTCATATCCACCTTTTGTAGCAGATTCATAATTACCTTCAAATGTTAAAATATCTTTTTTTATTTCTATACCATCTTTGTTATAAATAGTTGCTTTTTCATTTAATACTACAATATCATTATTTTCTAGAATTTGATATTTATTAGTATATTTTAAAATTGCTGGAACATCTGATGCGATAAAGAGTCCATCTTCAGCAACTCCAACTATTAATGGGCTTTCATTTCTAATACCATAGATTTTATTTTGTTCATCTTCACAAATTACTCCAAGAGCATAAGAACCTTTTAATTCTTTTTTACATCTGAGCATTACTTTAAGCATATCTTTTTCTTCTTTATACCAAGTGTTAAGCATTGCTGCTACTACTTCTGTATCAGTGTCAGAGTTAAATACATAACCACTTTTTAATATTTCGTTTTTTAACACTAAATAATTATCTATAATACCATTATGAACTAAAGTTATTTTTCCAACTTTATGGGGGTGGGAATTTTTGTCACTAGGTCCTCCATGGGTTGCCCATCTTGTATGACCTATTCCAATATTAGAACAAACTTCTTTAGGAATGCTTTCCTCTAATACATTTACTTTTCCACATTTTTTATATATTTCAATATTATTATTTTCAATAAAAGCTACTCCAGAAGAATCATATCCTCTATATTCTAAAGCTTTTAAGCCTTCGATTAAAACAGATACAGCATTGTATGAGCCAATGTATCCTACTATTCCACACATTATTTTTTACCTCTTTCCATAATAAAAATAGCTGTGTGATATTTCCTCTGTTGCAATGTTTATTTTGCTTTTTAAAAATATCTTTCGAATCACAAGTCCGTAACAGCATCCGCCGAATATTTCGATAACTGTCATCCTCGTCACCTAAGTAGGTCTGGCGCTAAAATATGTAAATACCTCTTTTTAACATATCCTTTATAACATTATATTATAAAACATTTAATTTAGCTACTTTTTATTCATTTTGAGTGGATTTAAAGAATGTAATTTATTAATACAAAGAGAATAAATTGGTTTTTTTTTAGAATTTAAAAAACCAAGACTCATTAGTTCTTGGCTTTAAATAGTAAAGTTAATAAGAATGTGAATATTATGGCTGACGTTATACCTGCTGCTGTTAAGTCGAAGATACCAGTAAATATTCCGATAAATCCAAACTCATTAGCACTTGCTAAAGCCCCATGAATAAGGGAATGACCAAAGCTTGTTATTGGTACTAGAGCTCCTCCTCCAACATATTTTATTATCTCATCATATATACTAAAAGTATCTAAAGCTGCTCCAATTACTACAAACATACTAGTTATATGTCCTGCTGATAATTTAGTATTATCTAATATTACTTGTCCAAGTAAAGATATTAATCCACAGAACAAGAATGAATACAAGTAAATCATTTTATTCCCTCCAAACTAACTGCATGAGCAATTGCACAAATATTTTCTTTTTGAAAAACGAAGGTTGGAGAAAATAAAGCTCCTGTTGCTACTACTAAAACTTTCTTTAGGGTACCACGCTCTAATTTAGGAATTATATCTGTATAAGTTACTAATGGACAGCAAGCACTTCCTGAACCTCCTGCCATTACTTCTTGTTGCATGTTTAAATCATAGAGCATTGTTCCACAGTCATTATAGTTATTTCCTAAGTCGATAGCATATTCTGTTTTCATATAATCAATTAATATTTCTTTGCCATATGTTCCAAGGTCGCCCGTTAGTATTAAATCATAATAGTTTACATCTCTTTTTGTGTCTCTTAAATGTTTATTTATAGTGTCTCCTGCAGCAGAGGCCATAGCTGCTCCCATATTTAGGGGATCATTTTGACCCATATCTATTATTTTACCAATAGTGGAAGATTCTACTTTTACTTTACTTTTAGTATTTCCAAGTAAGATTCCTGCTCCACCTGTAGATGTGAATGTTGCTGTTTTGGGTTTGGGAGCTCCATACTCTACAGGATTTCTAAATTGTTTTTCACTCGCCATATTATGAGTAGATACACTAACTATTCCATTTTTTATCTTACCTGAATCAATTAATGAAGATGCTAATATTATTCCTTCCATACTTGTTGCACATGCTGCATATATTCCAAGATGAGGAATATCAAATTTTTCAGCTGCATAAGTAGAAGCTGCTGTTTGATTGAGTAAGTCTCCTGATAAGATTACATCTATATCTTTCTTTTCTTTTTTAGATTTTTTTAATAATATTTCAATTACATCTTGTTGAAGTTTTACTTCTGCTTGTTCCCAGCTTTTTTCATTACAATATAGTTCATTATACGCCCTATCAAATTTACCTTTTAATGGTCCATCATTTTCATAAGGTCCTACTGATGTTGCTGTTACATTTACAAATACATTTTCATATTTAAAAGTCATATTATACACCTCCAAAAAAGAAATATCTAATCATTCCAAAAAACCAAGCTGATACTGTTCCATACAAAATAACACTACCTGCAAGTTTGAAGATATTACTTCCTATTCCATAAATTGGTCCTTCTTTTTTATATTCCATACCTGAACTCATCATTGAATGAGCAAATCCTGTTATAGGAATTATTAAACCACATTTGGCGAATGTTACCCATTTATCAAAAAATCCAAGTGCTGTAAAAAGACAAGCTATGAACACTAATGTAACTATCATAAAAACTGTTGCATCTTTTGTGGAGATATCTAAATAATAAGAATATAGTTCTATTAATAGTTCTCCTATTGCTCCCATCATTCCTCCTATCGTAAAAGCAATGACTGCATTTTGTATTCTGTTTTCCTTTGGCTTATGTTTGTTTACTATTTCCTTGTATACTTTCTTTTCCATATAATCACCTACATATATTGTTTATACTTTTTAAAATTTTATACAAAAAAAAAGCACTAAGCTGCCATATCTTGATATAGCTTTGCTAGTACTTTCCCTTCTTTACGTGATACTTGGACTTGACTTGTTCCTAAAACTGAAGCGGTTTCACTTTGATTTAAGTCTTCATAATACCTAGAATAAATAAGTTGTCTATCTTCTATTGGAAGTTTTTTTACAGCAGTTCTTAAATCAATTATTCGCTCATCATATCCTCTTTCTTCATAAGCAACTGAATCATAAACAGTTAAATCTTTGCCATCATCATCAATATTAACAGCATAATCAGCACTCCTAACATAATCTGTTGCTATTTCAGCTTCAAATATTCTTTCAACAGGAATCTCACAAAAGTTAGATAATTCTTCATATGTTGGAGCTCGCATTAATTTTTGAGTTAATGTTTCTCTTACACTACTTATTGTCCTATTAAGTTTTACTAGGTCTTTACTAATTTTTATTGTTTTATTTTCATTCCCATATTTAATTATAGCTCCCATAACATGAAGATAAGCATATGTTGAAAATTTAACCTCCATATTGGTGTCAAAATTTTCAGCTAGTTCCCATAACTTCTTCATGCCTTCTTGGTACATATCCTCATAATCTACTTCATTATAACTATACTTTCTAGCAAAACTTCTTACTAAATTTTGGTAATCTGTTATTTCAATAGTTTGCATTACTTTTTTCGCTCCTTATATACTAATTATATTAAATGCTCCTACTTCATTATTTGTTTTATATATTAAATTATTAAATGAACTATTTTCAATAATAAGAGAGATTTTATTATTGTAACCACAAGTTAGTAACTTACCCTCATTATTGATTAATAATAAACAGTTTTTATTTATAACTTCAAGACCTATTTCATCAATTGAAACTAGCTGTTCAAAATTAATCATTAAATATTTTATTCCTGCTTTGATGATAGCACACTCTAATAATTTGTTTAATTTAACAGAAGTATCTTTATTTAACACTCCTTGTAACCTTACAAATAGAATACCTCTTTTATATTCAGTATCTATATTTAGCATTCTACCTCCTTCTTGTTTATTTAATATAGAATAATTATCTATATTTTTATACATATTCGACAAAACTTCTTATAAATCTATGTATAATTTAATCGACATATTTTTTCTCTTAATATATTATTATCCAAAATTTTAAAAAAACTAGTATTTTTTACTAGTTTTAATCTTTTATTTCTCCTGATATAAGTTCTGTAAAACTATTCCATAAATATTTGAAATAATTTATTTTGCTAATATCTTCAGAAGTTACCAATTCTACTTCTTTAATTGTTTTACCATTATCTTTTAATAAAAGTTTCCCTACTATATCTCCTTTTTTTATTGGTAGCTTTATATCATTCATTTTAACTTCTGTATCATAATTAATCATAGCATCACTTTTTTTCATTAAAATACTTATATCAACTTTCGGATATATTCCTACTGATTCTTTGGTTCCTTTTTCTATTTTTATTTTATCTATTAAATCTGTTTTCTTTTTTAATAGGTTTATTTTATATAAGTTGAAACCATAATCAAGTAATTCAGTAGTTTCTTCATTTCTAGTTTTACTGACCTTTTCTCCTAGAACTACTGCAATAAGTCGCATTCCTGCTCTTTTAGAAGTTACTGTCATACAATATCCAGCAGCATCAGTAAATCCTGTTTTAAGTCCATCAGCACCTTCATAAAATCTTACTAGCTTATTTGTATTCTAATTTTACTATAATAACACACTAATTTACTTTTGAAATATAATCAATTATTTCTTCAATTATTTTTTCCTGATAACCACAATATTTACAATCGCACATTATTTTACAAATATCAATTAATTCCTTACTATTTAACACACTTATTTTTTTTAAACGTGAAAAAGTTAATCTCTTATTTGAAATAGACTTCATATATAAATTAGCACTATAATTAAATAATACAAGTCTAGGATATTTTTGTTTTAACTTATCTGCAATTAGTATTCCTTCTGGGTCAAAATCACCATTATAAAAAATTGTATTACTATAATCTAATTTTTTTAAAACAGAATAAAATGCAAAATTTGGAATTCCTCTTGTTACAATAAAAGAAACATCAGGAAAAATATGAATTAGCCTGTTTAATAATGAAGGATTTTCAAAAATAAATACTTTTTTATTATCAGTATCAAAAGAAGTAATTTTTTCTATATTAGTTAAAGATAAATTTACAGGCTCATTTAAACTATTAAAATGTTCTATTCCTTGATGCTTTTCTGAATTAATCATAGCTTTTAAATTATATATAGTAACAAAATTTGATGTTGCATCCATAATTATATTTGCTTTATTTAGTAATTCAATTTTACTATTTCTAGAATTTGTATTATCTTCAAAAATAAATTCTAAAACATTTATAAATAAATTAAATTCTTTAGTATCTATATCCAAATAATGTGGATCACCTGTATTATTAGCAGCAAATATTGCTAGTTCTACACTCTCATCTTCTTTAGGTAAATTATTTGTGCATTTAGCCACATTATCGAGTAATATCTCTAACTTTTCTTTATCACTGTTGTAATATTTATTTAATTTAGAATTATCATTATTCAGACAAAATTCCAACCAATTACCAAATGCAGTGCTACAATATAATTCAACTTTCTCTTCAAAAAAAATATTACGCATATTTAACTTATTTAATCTAACTTCCTTTTTTATTATCAACTTATTATCAAAATAATTCATTAGTATTTCATATAAACTGTATTCTTTAAATTTAGTAGATAAAAGACTATGTTCAAACTCCAATAAACCAATCATTTTCTTACCATTTATTTGCTTACCTAAAAAGGAGGAAAGAACTTCTAATTCAAATGAATTCAGAGTCTTTAAAGAAACATTTCCTCCAATTTTACCTAGTGATTCATATCTTTCCTTAAATAAACAAAATAATTTCTCAAAATTATTATTTTTAAAATAATTAATACAATCATGCATAATCTTCATCACCATTAGTCATTAAGATTCTTTTATTTCCATTCCATTTATATCTTAAAATGGATACAGTATCAGAGTTTTGTGGTCTGTGAAGTTCGGAGATGGCCACATTTTTATTAGTGTCAAAATCCCCCCACAATATTTGTGATGTCATAACATAGTCTAAATCAAGTTCACTAATAATTCTAAAAGCATCTCTTATATTTTGGTCATCTACACCAGCAAATGCTTCATCAAGTGCAACTAACCTTAAGGCAGTTGTTTTAGCACTATTCATTTTAGCATAAATACTTGCAAATAATGGTACATACATAGCTAAAGCCTTTTCACCACCACTAAACCTAGAGAATTCAGAATCACTTAATTCTTTCCTATCTACATTATTTCTTTTATAATACAGCTTAAATTCAAACCAATCACGGTAATCTAAAACATGCTCCATTATACTATAAAAACTAACATCTTTTTCTTTAGCAAGTTCTTCTGCTCTTTTAATTTTACTTTTAAAATGCCTAATTAATTTATTCAAATCTTCAGGATCAACAATGTTTATATCACGGTATAATATATCAACTATTGCCTTAGTATCCATTTCATCTTCCGTTTCAGCTTTTCTTTGTCTCCATTCTAAACTAAAAGATAATCCACTAGATGTATTCATGTCTTCCATAAGTTTTTTTATCTTCTTAATCCATTCATCACTAGCAACTATTTTTTCTTTAATCACTCGACCAATATTTCCGATTAAAACATCTTTAAATAGAGTTCTATCTTCTTCATCAATAATATGCTTTAAATCTTCAATATTACTTATGATATCTTTTTGTAAGATTAATAATCCAACTTTTTTTCCTTTAAGAGTGCATGTGATATCACGGCGAATTAATTTTTCTAATATTTCACTATTTTCTGCATCTTCATTTACTTCATTGATTGATTCATTTCGCGGCAAATAATCAACTAAAAACATATTAGCTTTTATAAATTCTTCATTTAATTTCTCATCATATTTATAATGAGGTTTATCTAATAAAGATTTAAGATTACTTACAACATCTTTGGCACTACTTATAACATTTGTGATTTCGTCAGCATAAACATATTTAAGATTATATTCATTAAGAAATCCATTGTAATAAATATTCAAAATTTGTTCTTTTGATGATAATTGTCCTAGTTTCTCATTAATATCATTTTCTAATATTTTTTTTCTTTCAATATTTCGGTAATAATTTTCTTTTAAAGTTTCTAGCATTTTTGGCAGACTAATTAATTTTTGATTACACTCATTTAACTGGTTTATTAAATCTTGATTATCCTTAGAATTAATTTTCTCTGATATATTATTTAACTTATTAGTATTCAGAGTAATTTCTTTATCTATGTCACTTAATTCTAAACGGATTTTATCTATATCATCATTTATACTTTCTAATCTAGTATCTGTTAAATATTTTTGTTCCATGCATTTATCACTTGAACTAAGAATATTATCAAGATTATTCAAATCTATTTTGCTATCATTTAAAGACTTTAATATTACATCAATATTGTCATAACTAATCTTAATAAGTAAATTTTCATTTTCTTTTAAAACTTTAAGATTATATTCCGCAATGGTAGATTTTAATGAACTTATTTTATTATATAACTCATTGATATTTTTTTCTTTTATCTCTATTTCTTTAATTATGTTAGTTTGTTTATTTAGATTTTCTGTAATTGTTAAACTTTCAGGTATCCCTTTAAACTCTAAAATTAGCAGTTCAAGATTTTCAGTTAATTTTGTTTTTTTGTCAACAATTACTCTTTTTTCACTATTTAAATTGCTTAGTGTAATGCTAAGCTCTTCTAATTGTCTTTGACGTTCTTTTTCTCTTAATAATATTCCAATATATTTAGCCTTATATTTTTGATTAGTTAGTCCATATATTAGATTATTTTGATAAATTCCATTAGCTAATATTGCAATAGAACCATTTTCTGTTCCAATTGAAGATAATATATCTATTATTTCAGCTCCACTAATTATATCGTTTTTAACAGGGCTAAAATAACTAGTCAAGTTATTACTCACATTAGTTCTAGCAATTAAGAAAGAATCTTTAACTCCTTTTTCAATTAAGCTATTTATTTTACTTTGATATTCTTTGGGAACTAATAAGGAATTTATTATACCCATGTCAATTAAAGCAGCTTCCAGTTTATTAGAAATAGCTTGATTTTCAGTTTTAAATTCAACTGCTTTATAAAAAGGCAGATAAGGAATATTTTCACTATCCAATATTTTTCTACTATCAGTAATGATATCTTCTTGAACATAATCTAAATCTGTACTGTTTTCAAGTTCATAAATTTGTTTATTAGTATCTTCTATTATAGTATTTAGATGCTTAATCTCACTATTTTGATAATTTATTTCCTCATTAATAGAATCTTTCGCATTATCAACTTCATTTCTAATAAGCTCAATTATTTTAGAATAATAATTAGGTTCAATATCATTTAAAAATTCAAAAATTTGTTTTTTATTAATATCATCTAATTTTAAAATATCACATGAATTAAAATAATTAGTTAATTCATTTTTATAATTATCTATCTCATCACTTACTTCTTGTTTAATTTTTTCAACACTTAAGATTTTATCATCTAATTCTTTTTTAGAATTTATATAATCCACATCTAAAAATTGATATTGTTTTTCCAAAGCATTAATTTCATTCAAAATAATTTTTAGATTTTCTAATTTGTTTTTATATAGTTCTAATGCCTGATTCAAAGATTTTAGATTGAAGTTTTTGAGTGAATCTATTGCATCAAAAAATATAATTCCTTCATTAAAACCACATTCTTTAAATAACTCTCTTAAATCATTAAAAGATTCATTTATTTGTTTTTCAAACTGATATAATTCATCTTCATATTTTTTTAAACGGTTTTTCTCTTCAATTAGTAAACTTTGTTTCTGGTCTGCATCATCTTCTTTAATAGTTAGTTTACTATTTAAAGTATTAATCAATTCTTTTATTGTATCTGATTCATTAATTAAACTACTTATGTCTTCTTTATCTAATAAAGATTTTTTGTTTTGATATTTTAATATTTCTTGTTCAATATCCTTGATAGTTGAATCAGAACTTATTATATCATTTTCTAAATTAGATAAGCTATTTTTCAAATCACTAATTGTTTTATTAAAATTATCTAATTCACTTTTAGTATTTAAAAATGTTTTTGCTCTATCAACTAAAGTTGCTTGGTTGTAATCTTGGTAGCTTTTTAATAGGCTTCTTATGTTTTTTTCTGTTGTTTCTAAATGGGCTAATTTTTCTTTTGTTTTATCCATAACTTCAAGTGCTTCACTCATAGGTCTTATTTCTTCATCATTTAGAGGTTGTAAAACATTACTCAACTCAACTGTTAAAAGTGATGGTTTAAAAGCATTAGAAAGTTTTGGTGAACGCGTTTTGATGATTAAATTCAAAAATTCATCATATGCTTCCATATTATTAAATCCAAATATTTCTCTATTGACCATTTCTTTATACTCTTTAACATTATCAACATAAATATTATCTGGCATTAGGCGGTTCTTTAATTCTAATTTAGTTAAAGGTATTTTGTTATAAATATCCTTATATAAAAATATATCCTTTCTTATTCGTTTACCATCTTTAATACAAAATCCCCAAAAATCAACATTAATGCCTCGCTTAGCTCTCATCCCTATTCCAATTGTTTTATATTTATCTTCAAGTTTTAACTCAATATATAAGTAACTTGTATTATCATTTATACCATCACCTAAAATATAATCTTCAATTTTTCTGTCTTTCCCTCCAAAAGGATCTAATCTTTTTGGAGATTTATTACCATCAAACAAGAGAGGAATGAATGATTGCATTGTAACACTTTTACCACTACCATTAGTTCCTCTTAAAATAAGTTTCCCATCACTAAATAGAAACTCTTCTTCATCATAAAGCCAAAAATTAAGTAATCCTATCTTATTTATTTTATAATGCATCAAAATCCACCTCTAATTCTAATTGTTTTATTTCATTTTCATCTTCTGTTTTGTAAATACCTGCGATAAGACCTACTATTGGTAAAAATGAAATATTATAGTCATTTTCTAATATCACGCCATAGAATTTATAATTTTGAATTACAATATTTATAAAAGCATTGTTATCAAGCTCACGATACATTTTACTAAAGTATTTATCATTATCAATTCTGACATGAGTTATCAATTCTTCAAATTGTATTCTTGAAATTGTGATTAAATCATTGATATCTCTTTTATCTTTATAATCATTATATAAATAATTATTAACAATAAGCAAAATATCAGTTATTGATTGTTTATTTGGAAATACATTTTTAGCAGTATTTTCATCATCAACTACTGATAAAGCAATGTTTTTGTAAATTAGAACTTCTTTATTTAGATATTTTTCGAAATCTGCTTTAATAATATTACGATAATTTTTTATATACTCCAATTTTGCTATTTCCTCACTGCTTACATATAAAAATGGTGAATATAATAAGTTTCTATAAGAAGCATGTCTATTTCTTATAGATTCATCATAATAAGGATCATTTAAAGTAAATTCTTCGGAAGTAGTCATCTGATATATTTCCTTTGGGAAAACTCTTAAAAAATATCTTGATAACCCTGTTGATTGGTATAAAACCTCTGATTCATTATTTTCGACAAAATTAAAATCATCACCATCATTTATGACAATTAACCCTAAAGATACGACATATCTTAAAACATTTACTAGGCTCTTTCTATGTTTATAAATTGAAAAATCAATTTTAGGATTAATATCACTAGTGTTTGCTAGACTAATTATCGTTAATGTTAAGCTTGATAAAATAAATTGCTCTTCTTCATAAGTATCTTCTAAAAAAACTAGTATTAAAAATAGAAAAATATAATCAATTGGATCATTAAATTCCTTTATTCCCATACTTGAAGTAGTTATATTTGGTATTTTTTCTAATTTGATTAAATTTGGATTAACTATTATTCTACTACCTAATTTATTTTTAACAAAATCACTAAAATGACTTAAATTATTTTTTATTTCATAATATTTATCTGGATTTTCTCTTTTTGTTATCCAGTAATTTTCTAATAAATAGTTAAATTCTTTTACACCATCATTCATTAATCACCTATATTTATAGTACAACAAAACATTTCTAAAATTCCATCTTCACAAATTAAATCAAATTTATCTTCACTAAACTCAATATTATAAGTAATATTATATTCATTGTCTTTTATGTACCTTAAATCTTTCAAATAATTGTAGTTAGTAATTAGTTTTAAAATAAATCTTCGTTCTATTGTTTTTAAATTTGTTAAATTATTTACAATAATTTTTTTATTACTAATTAATTTTTTTAAAATTTGCTTTTCTGCTTCAAGTTCTTCTAAATATTTTGCATATTGTATTTGTTTTTGATGTGTTTTATCTTTAATTGCTATTCTTTTTGTTTCTTGTTTTTGATTTCTATTTCTAACTTTCAAATCAAGTATATTGGGAATTAATTCATAAGGACTTACATTAACTCCATCAGTACTCTTTTCTATGTGAGAAAATGATTCTATTTCACTAACACCAATAATTGAAGCCGATAGTTGATGAGCTTCATCAATGTCTTTAACTTGAGAAAAAAGTTTAGCAATGTACTTATATTCATCTTTTCTAATAGCACTTGAGGTCTTAAAGTCAAATATTGAATCAGCATATTTTAGAAGCTTGTTAATTATGTTATTAGAAGCATATGTTAAGTTTCTTCCTTCAGCGGGTTTTTCATTACTACCAATAAACCAGCTAATAATGCTTTCGAGTTTTCCACTGTTGATTTCATCATAATAAGGAAAATCAAATTCTGAATCATTTATAACTGTTCGTTTACGATGATTATGAAGTACATCAACAATATATTTTTTATCTTCACTAGTTACTTCCTTTAAAATATTTTCAATTTTATAGGCACTGTTTTGAAAACTCTTAATAAACTCAGATAAAAAGCTTTTAACCTTGTTTTTGTAAATAATGAAGCTATCTGATTTTAATAGTTCTTCTATTTTAGCCTCATTATTTTGTCTTAAAAAATCTTGATAATTAGTAGATAGCTTATTAAAACTATTATTTAAATCATCCCACCAAGAACTAATATCCTCTTCATCTTTTGATGTGATAATTGGTAATATGCTTAAAATTTCACAAATTTTATCAAACAACTTAGGTTCTAGTGAACCTGATTCAACATGAAGATTTTCTAGTCTTTTTACAAATCTTTCTATTTCTATTCCATAATCAGTAATCGCATAGCGATATTTTTTATTTTTAAATTCTTCTATAGTCAAAGCACTTTTAGTATCTTGACTATATTCTATATTTCCCCAAAGCTTTAGTTGTTCTAAGTCATAATCACAGAGTTCTAATGTATAATCAGTAAAATTTTCTTTCATTATATTATATATTTCTTCTTTATATAATAAAAATTCTGCTATTTGACTTTTTTCGTAAAAAATACGCATAATTGCTCTGTATCTACTAGCATTTTCAGTACTTAGATATTTGGTTTCCGTTATTGTCTTAATAGTTTTTTGATTAATAATCACAGTCTGCCTCCATTTGTTGTTTATATAATAGCACAATTATATTCAAATTGCGATTTTTATATATTGAAATTTGAAAATTTATAAGTAAAGTAAAATCCTCCTTTTGATTATAGTTTATTGGTAAACCTTCTATATTGTATCAAAGGGAGGATTTTATGTCTTCTGGTGGGCTCCGCTCTTTTTATTCTCACCGGCGATTAATAACCCAACATTGAAAGGTTGGGTTATTAAAAATAGACTCTTTATTAAAAGTCTATCTCCGTTATTGCAATATATCTTAAATGATAAGTTTATTTTTTGAACTTGTATTTTGCCACTTCCAAATACTCTATTAAATCATTTTCTAATAACACTGATATTATCTAGGATGCTCTTGATTTTTTAACACAAAAAATTGTTTCTACATCTTCTCTTTTAGATTTATACTTATATTCGAACTTTTGAAACATCTTTTATATTTGTTCAATTGTGTTCCAGCGTACTTTAGTAGCTAATGTTTTATATAACTTTATCATAAAATAATCTTCATCGTTTACTAAATTACCATTCTGTCCACTCATAACCATACTATCATTTTGATAGCCTTTATTTGGAAATGTTACACTAAAGGATAGTGAGTTTGAAGTAAACTGTGGTTTATAGTTAGAATCAATATATGATTCCACTATTCTAGTTAATCCCCTGCCTCTTCTTTCCATGTAATGTAGTCTATTAAATATATCTGATATTGTTTTATTTCTCCTCATTGATGGAATTTTTGAAATATCCATATTTTGAATTTTACTTCCATCTGTCATCCCGCCAGGAGATACTATTTCCAATCTGTTATCATACAATCAATATTGTTCCTCCTTTTGTATTAGCAAATGCTGAAACAGATTTTAACCAACTTTTTGTTTTTTCTCTTCTAATTCTTCTTTAAAATCAACACTAGTCGTTTCTACTTTTATATAGTCATCCAATATCATAATATTTAGCTCCTTCTCTGTATCAATTATAATACATAATTTTGCATATTTTGTCATTAAAATAGAGATTAAGCGGAACTTTTCCATCCAAAGCCGGATTTTTTTGATTAATCACCTTTTTAGTCCGAACATAACCGGACTGATATCCGGACATGAATGGACTACTACAAAGTTATCAGAATTCTAATGCTTTTATAATTACTTCATTCTCTTCTTTTTTTACATTTACTATCTTAATAAATCTTTCTAAGAAATTTCCCTTTTCCTTATTTGTTAAATATTGCCAATTTAATTTAATGTCATTTGCTATATTAATTATGTCATTGTACTTTAATTTTTCTTTTTTTTGTTCTTCCATCTTTTCTAATTGTTTTAAAAAAGATTCTTTTTTATTATTTAATTGTTTTAACATAGACTGATATTCATCTACAGGTATAATATCGCTTACAAATAAACTTCTTGTTTCATTTTTTTTATTTTCAATTTTGTTTAGTTCTCTAGTTATTTTATCTTTTGTCAAACTTATATCAGATACTTCTTTTTTTGTAATTAATATTTCTTCAGTTAGTTCAAGACTTTCTATATTGTCTAAATAATTCAAAAATGCTTCTTCCATTTTATTATGCGAAAAACCTGGTGCTTTACATGTACTGTTATAATGACCATTACAAGCATAATTTATGTATTTTTTTCCTTTTTGTATCTGCTGCCTTGCATGATACTTAGAACCACAGATATCGCATCTTAAACTATGAAAAAAGTATGTGTCATCACTTGAAAAAATTTTGTTATGGAATTGCTTTCTTTTATTAATCATTTCTTGAACATTATTCCATAATTCTTTATCTAAAATAGATTCGATATTTTTTCCTTTCGTTTCAAATCGCTTTAATTTATTATTACTATTAACAGAATATCTAACATTACCAATATAAAGTGGATTAGTTAATATACTTCTAATAGTAGAACTAGCCCAATTTCCGCCTCTTTTTGTTGGGGTATTATTATCATTAAGTCTTTTACAAATAAACAACATGGAATCTCCAGATAAATAAGATTCATAAATATCTTGTACTATTTGTTTTTCATCTTCATTCACTTCTAGTCCTTGTCCGACAATGTAATCATAGCCATATACTCCGTTAGTATTGGTATAATTACCTTCTCTTGTTTTTTGCTCATAACCAAATGCCACCCGTTCTGCAAGATTTTCTCTTTCAAACTCAGCAAATATCCCTAGCATTTTAACAAACATTCTCCCTACTGCGTTACTGGTATCAATCTTTTCCGTTTGTGAATTAAATGCACAATTATGACTTTCAAACAAATTAATTAAAGTAATCAAATCTGCTACACTTCTGGTAAGTCTATCTAATTTATAGACTAAAACATTCTTAATTTTACCACTTTTAACATCATTAATTAGCCTAGTAACTTCTGGTCTATCTTTAGTATTCTTCCCACTTACTCCATCATCAATATAGTAATCATATATATCCCAATCATTTACTTCAGCATATTTAGTTAATTTTTCTTTTTGAGCATTAATTGAAAAGCCTTCTTTAGCTTGATCCTCAGTTGATACACGCATATAAACAGCAGTTGATGTTTCTAACATATAAGTCCTCCTACTTATTTCTAAATAGTTGTACTTCAGCTTTTTAATATTCTTGGAATACTAGTATTTATAAAAAATTTCATTATCTCTATTTGTAATTCCTTTGGCAATTTTATCTTCATAAAGACCCCTTTCATTACATTATAGAAATTGAAAATTAAAATATTCCAATTTTTTTCATTACTTTAAGGACTAAACTTCCATTCTTGCTTTATTTTACAAGGTTTATAATGGTTATTGTAATATTAACACACAACCTTATTTGTATTTACTAGCCAAAACTTATTTGGTGTGTTTACTCTTAAATAGTCTTCATATACTGATGAATATTTTAATACTTCTTCATGTTTTAATAACTCTTTAGCTACTATTGCCATATCATAAGCACTTGAATAATGTCCTTCCTCGTCTAATCCAGTAGAGTTCTTAAAAACTGTTTCTTTTAGACCATATTCTTTTATTTTTTCATTCATCAATTTAACAAATGCAAGTTCTGTTCCTGCTATTCGTTCAGCTAAAGCAACTGTTGCATCTGTAGTAGTTTCAAAAAAGCAAAAGCTATTTTTATAACTTTTGCTAATTTATTTTTATTATATTTTATGACACTTTATATATTCTAATCCAGGAGCTATTTCAATATTTCTAGTTTCTTGATAATTAGATGCATATAATGTATCTCCAAGGGATTTTAATTGTTGAAACCAAGCCAGTTCATCTGCACTAAATCTTGAAGTAATATCAGGACTTACCATATTCATATAAAAATACTGATTATCATATAAATTGTCAATAAATGCACCTGCTTCTTCATTTGAATAGCATGTTTTATTACCATTGCTGAAAGAATGTGCACCTATAACTTCTTTATCAAAAGGGATATGTATAAATTTAAAAACACTATTTCTTGATAACACTAAATTAAAATTACGTCCTGTGATATCTTGCATACTTTTTCTCATGAACTCTAGTAATAACTCGGTATTATCTAATTCAAGTATTCTTTTTCTAAGTTCAAATTCTACATAATTACCACTATCAGCTAATATACCTTTTTCTAATCTAACCGTAAATACTGGTTTTTTATCTCTAATGGTAGCAAAACTTTTACTTTGATGGTCATAGGTAAATATGCTGGTTTCTGGACAACAATATTCTTCTTGCCAAGGATTGCCATTAAATGCTAAATCGCCACTAAATACATCATAATAATGTTCTCTTATACAATCAAGAACTTGGTATGTTGCTGGAAATTTACTATTATATCTTTCATCTCCACTTTTAGGCGGCAGTGGATTTCTATAGTCCCACCTCATATATACACCTCTTTTAAACTGGAACCTATTATATCAAAATTTTCTATATAATCAATATACTCATTTAAACAAAACTATTAAATAGTGACTGAAACTCTGTTAAAGAATAAGAACACTCTTTTTCATTTGATATATTTAGTTTGATGTGTAATATGGTTTTACCATACTCTGTTTTTTCAACATATATCTTATCTATGATGGATTCAACAATGCTTAACAAAATATCTTCATCTTCTGCTATTATGCCTTTAATCTTTTCAATTACATTTATCTTTTTTACTGATAATTTTTTATTGTTAAACTTTATTAATTCTTCATTTATATTATAAATATCTTTATCTAATTCAGCTTTATACTTTGAATACTCATCATAATTTATTTCTTTATTCATTCTCATGTGAATTAATTCATCTTTTTTTAAAGAGAGTTTTTCTAGCTTTTCATTTGTTCTATTGTATTCTTTTTTTATATCAATATTTTTATTTGTAGCTAAGAGCATCGTTTCTAGTTCTTCAAATATATCTTTTTTATTAATAAATAAGTAAGTAAGTATATCTGTTGATATCTTTAATAGAGTGGATTTTTTTATAATTGGTGTATTACATCCATTTGTTTTTTTTCTTCCATATTTTCGGTAATTAGCACATCCCCAGTAATATGTTTTGCTTTCATCTTTTTTATTTTTATATGAACCTCTTACAAAAGTTGCTCCATCATGATAGCAAAATATTTTGGATGATAGTGGATACTGTCTATATTGTATTTTTTTGTCTTTTGCTTCATGATTTTTACTTCTTTTTGATAATATTTCATTTGCTCTATCCCATATTTTTTCACTTATTATTGGTGGGCAGGAAGCATTATCTTTATAAATTATCCAGTCCTCTTTTGGAATCTTTTTTCTTTTCTTTAATACATAATCAAGTGATTCTTCTTTATGGGCACAGTAGTAGCCTTTATATTTGGGATTACTTATCATTCTACTTATAACTGCTCCTGCAATAGGCTTTCCAGTAGAACTTTTAATATTATAATCTTCATATAATTTATGACCTAGTTTTGTAGTTCCAATATTATCTTTAATATATAAATCAAAAATTAATTTAACTATCTCTCCTTCTTCAGGAACTATTTTTAATTTGCCATTATCTTTGACGTAACCATAAAAATTATCCGTTCCGTTAACAATTCCTTTATTAAGGCTTTGTTTTTTACCAAATTTAATTCTCTCTGATAATTTCCTTATCTCTTCTTGAGCAATACTAGACATTATTGTTAGTCTTAATTCTGAATCTGTTTGAAAAGTGTTGATGTTATCACTTATGAAGTTTACTCCTACTCCATTTGATAATAATTCTTGTGTATATTTTATACTATCAAGTGTGTTTCTTGAAAAACGTGATATTTCTTTTGTCAGTATTAAATCAAATTTTTTCTTTTTGGCATCTGCAATCATTTTTAGGAAGTTCTCTCTTTTCTTAACTGAGGTTCCTGATATGCCTTCATCAATATAGCCTTCAACATAAGTCCAGTTTGGCTGTTTTTTTATTAAACTATTAAAATAATCTATCTGGTTTTCTAAAGAGTTTAATTGTTCTTCTCTATCAGTTGAAACTCTTGCATAAAATGTAACTTTTAAGGATAAATTATAAATACTTTTTCCTTCTGATAGTTCTTTCTTTATTGCATATAAATCCATTTAATCACCTTTTATATTTCTATAGCTATTGTTATTTGTGATGTATTTTTATTCTTTTCTAAAGTTTCTTCTAATGCTTTTTTCTTATTCTCAAGTCTTACAATTGTCTCATTAAACTGTGTAGCATTTATTTCTTCTATTTTATATAATTCTTTTAGGACAGCTATTTGTAGCAATAACTTTAATTGTTTTTCATTATGGTTAGATAAGTTATTCAATTGTAATCACCTATTAAAGAATATTATTTTTTTTTTGAAAAAGAACCCAACATGAAGAAACTTCCTTATAAAGAAAAAAAGAACTAATGCTTTTCCACCAGTCCTAATATAAATTTTAAAATTCTAAATCCAAACTCATAGCTTTAACAAAAGCAAACAATTCGTTTTCATCACCATAAATATCTAAATAGATTCTCTTAACA
>JGI994J12354_10000962_pt1 | contig 29151 bp, 32 predicted proteins | sample IntmicLarv3ML3BL_FD_12354 | JGI IMG/M metagenome (IMG submission 12354) | reverse complement strand
ATTATATGTTGGATAGCCGTCTGATTTAATTAGAACCATATCGTCTAATTCTGCATTTGAAACGGTAATCTCCCCATAAATATCATCTTGTATCGTCGTTTCCCCCTGTGTTGGCATATTGATACGAATAACATATGGTAGCTCTTCTTGTAGTTTCTTATCTACTTCTTCTTTGCTTAAAGATGCACAATGTTTGTCATATGTAACGATTGTAGTTCCCTCTCCCGAAACAGAAGTTTTCATAGACTCTAAGCGCTCTTTATCGCAAAAGCAATAATATGCATCACCTTGCTCCACTAACTGTTTCGCATATTGAATGTAAATGCCTTGACTATTTCTTTCACTTTGTACATATGGTCCGACATCACCTGTTTTATCTGGGCCCTCATCATGAATCAGCCCTGTTTTTTCAAGTGTACGATAAATAATATCTAATGCACCCTCCATTAATCTCTCTTGGTCTGTATCTTCAATACGCAGTATAAAATCGCCACCCTCATGCTTTGCAATTAAATATGCATAAAGTGCTGTACGTAGGTTTCCTACGTGCATTTTTCCTGTTGGGCTTGGCGCAAATCTTGTTCTTACTTTGTTCATTATTACCCTCTCCTTAAATCTAATTTCGAATCTTATACGATTATTCTTTAGTATAGCATATAGTTTCAAAATCTGCCATTATCATCGCAGAAAAAGAACACAAAAAGTCAGAAAACTCATAGATAATAGGAGTATAACAAATATAAAACAGAAAGGAAATCAGTATATGAAATATGGATACATACGAGTATCTACCAAAGAACAAAGTATTGCTAGGCAACTAACGCCTCTTTTAGATGAGGGTATACTCAAAAAAAACATTTTTATTGATAAAGTATCTGGAAAAGATTTTGATAGAACGAAATATCAAGCAATGCTTGGTGTACTTCAAGAAGATGATGAATTATTTGTCAAATCTATTGACAGACTTGGGCGTAATTATGATGAAATCATTGAACAATGGAATTTACTTACAAAAATAAAAAATATACATATCATCGTTTTAGATTGTCCACTCTTAGATACAAGAAATCAAATTCACGGGCTTACTGGAAAGTTTATGGCAGACCTTGTCTTACAGATTCTCTCCTATGTAGCTCAAATAGAACGTGAAAACACAAAGCAAAGACAACAAGAGGGAATACGCGAGGCAAAAAAACGTGGTGTACGCTTTGGTCGCACAACCACTCCACTGCCACAAGATTTTGATTATGTGGCATTAAAATGGAGACGTGGCGAAGTGAGTCTGCGAGAGGGTGCTAAAATGTTAAGCATTGACACGCGCACATTTTCAAGGCGACTTAAGAAGTACGCACCCCTAACACGCTAAACTCTACTCGCTCTTCTTTTCCTCCAATACGTAATTTGAAACACTTCTCTTGGTATAGAAAAGATAAGGACAATTCCAAGTACAATCGCAAAGGCAAGTTTCATAGCATTCATTCCATACTCTGCTGCTTGCCTTAACTCTTCTACAACTAAGTAGTATGCTGTATAGTAAACATTTGCACCCGGTAAAAGTGGAAAAATTCCTGGTACCAAAAAGATAGTGATTGGACATTTCAGCCAAACAGCCAACATACGTGCCATTAGTACCACTAATATAGTTGCAAAAAAAGTAGAGATTGTAGGCGAGAGAAAACGTTCAATAAACAGATAGAATACCCAACCTAGCATTCCAGTTATGCCACAACCCATATAATATTTTTTCGGTATGTTATAAAGTATCGAAAAGCCAATCGTACCTATAAATGAACTAACGATATCTGCGATTATCATAGTATTCCTCCTAACCCTTGACTATATATACTAAGTCCAAGCCCTACACCGATTGCAATATATACAAATACTAACACCGAATCAATAATACGGACTGTTCCTGACAAAAAATCACTATTTGCAATATCACGTATTGCATTTACAAATGCCATTCCGGGAATCAATGGCATAATCGAGCCAATGATTAAATTATCACTGGATACTTCAAACGGTAGATGTAAACTTGTAATCGTGAGTGCTAGTATGGTGATGAATAATCCTCCAGAAATATTGGTCATCATACGTGGCAGTTTATGCTTTTCTGCAAATAAAACAATTACATAAACAAACATCGCAATCAAAAACGTCACCATGCTATCCCATAGATTCCCTCCTAATAAATAGCAGAAACTCGCACCACCAAGTCCCGATGCCAATATCCGAAAGTAGCTACGTTTTGGTGGCATCTTCTCGATTTTTTTCAGTTGTGTAATCGCTTCATCTAAAAAAATGCGACCTGACGAAATCTCACGTGAAAGATTGTTTACCTCTGTAACAATTCCCAAATGTGGTGATGATAGTGGCACATGCTTGATTCTCGCAAAAATCTGCTCTCCTCCATCTTCTGCTGTTACAAAAATACCATTACTCAAAATAAAGCAATCTACACACTCAATCTTATAATAATTACAGACATGTGCAATCGTTTCTTCTACTCGAAAAATTTCTGCTCCGTTTTTTAATAAAATACGTCCCATCTCCACTGCTAATTGCAGTACATCATGCTTATTTACATTTTTTATATCTTCTCTTCTCTCATTTTCTTGTTGTATCATGCTTGTTTCCCTCAGATTTTTCGTTTTTATTTCTTACTTCTATTTTTTACTTCCACTTATCACTCTTATTTTTGATTTCCACTTCTCACTTCTATATTTTCACTTCTACTTCTTATTGCTACCTATGCTTTCACTTGTCCCTCACCATAAATAATATATTTGGTTGTTGTCAGCGCCTCAAGCCCCATAGGTCCACGTGCATGAAGTTTTTGTGTGCTTATGCCTATTTCTGCACCAAACCCAAATTCAAACCCATCAGTATATCTTGTAGAGGCATTGACGTAAACTGCTGCCGAATCAACTTCGTCTAAAAATTTCTGTGCATTGGCATAATCAGAGGTAATAATTGCTTCGGAGTGTTTTGTACTGTATTGATTAATATGTGTAATTGCTGTTTCTATCGAGTCTACCACCCTTATAGAAATGATATAATCCAAATATTCCATTCCCCAATCTTCTAATGTTGCCGCCTTTGCATTTGTAAGAATTTGGCACACTTGCTTATCCCCTCGTATCTCAACAGTATGCTCTTCTAATGCCTGCTTTAGTATAGGCAAGAACTTCTTAGCAATCGTTTCATGAATAACCAAAGATTCGCAAGCATTGCACACACCAATCCTCTGTGTCTTTGCATTGACAATAATGTTGCAAGCCATTTCAAAATCTGCGGTTTTATCCACAAACACATGACAATTTCCCGTACCTGTTTCAATCACTGGAATCGTGCTATTATCTACCACTGCTTGAATAAGTCCTGCACCACCTCTTGGAATCAAAACATCTACGTATTCTTTTAACTTCATAAAGTTCGTTGCAGTTTCTCTAGAGGTATCTTCAATTAATTGAATCACATTTACATCTATTTGATTATTTGCCAATGTTTTTTGAATACATGCAACAATCGCTTTATTAGAATGAATGGCATCACTTCCACCCTTTAAAATCACAACATTTCCCGTTCTAAAGCAAAGTGCAAATGCGTCTAAGGTAACATTTGGGCGAGCCTCATATATAATTCCAATCACACCAAGTGGAACCCTCTTTTTGCCAATGAGTAGCCCATTGGGGCGTTTTTTCATCTGCGTAACCTCACCTAGTATATCCTCAAGTGTGCAAAGTTGTTCTAGTGCATTTGCCATCGACTCTATACGCTCTGGCGTTAATAAAAGACGATCTAAAAGTCCCTGCTCTATTCCTGCTTTTTTAGCATTTTCCATATCTATGTGGTTTGCAAGGAGAATTTCTTTTGTATCTGCAAGTAGATTTTTTCCTATTTCTCTTAAAACTTTGTTCTTACACTCAACATCTAATTTTCGCATGATTACTTCTACCGCTCGTGCTTGTTTTCCTATTGTCTGCAACATCACAAAACCTCCTAATTACAATGTTCTTATAACGTTTTTTATTCACAATTTTCTTGTGATAATTTTCTTATAACATTCTTTTATAATAATTGTTTATAATAATTTTTCAATATAATCTAACAGATAAAAGTTTTCTTTTCTATTTCCAAGAAAAAACGTACCACATGATTCTGCATTCATAATCTTATGAATAATGCGAAAATCTTTGCCATTTGCTATCACCATGTCTGCACCACTATTGGTTGTCATTTGTGCAGCTATCAATTTGGTTGCCATTCCACCAGTACCTACCGTACTTCCTGTTGATTTCTTTCCCATATTCATAAATGTATCGTCCACTTCTTCCACAATGTCAATAAATTTTGCCTGTTCATTTTGATTTGGGTCATCTGTGTAGAGTCCATCTATATCTGATAAAAGAATCAACAAGTCTGCTTTCATCAACGTTGCAACCACTGCTGAGAGTGTGTCATTATCGCTAAATTGGTTCACAAATTCAAGTTCATATGTAGATATCGTGTCATTTGCATTTACAATCGGGATAGCTCCTAGTTTCAATAATTCTTCAAATGTATTTTGTGCATTGATTCGATTTACATTGTTTAACATTGTATTTTTTGTCAATAAGACTTGCCCTACAATTTGGTCATATTCTGCAAAAAATTTCTGATAGAACATCATAAGTTTTGCTTGACCGATTGCTGCACATGCTTGTTTCACACTGGTTTTATTTGGTTTTTCTTTCAGCCTAATTGTATTTTTCCCTAGCATAATCGCGCCTGAGGAAACTAAAATAACTTCCTTTCCTTGATTCTTTAGATTGGCTACTTCACGTACTAGCACCTCAAATTTAATGAGGTCAAGCTGCCCTGTTTCTTCATGTGTAAGTGAAGAGGAACCTATCTTAATTACAATTCTTTTCTTGTCTTTTATTCTTGCTCGCATTTTTCTATACACTCCCTATCATGCTTTCATATCATTGTCTTATTGCAGTATAACATATTGAAAAGATGTTGTGATATCTTTTTATATTTTAAGCCCCTGCCAGTTTATCACCAGCAAGGGCTTGATTATATATCTGTATACATATAGGTTGTTTATGAAATGTAGCCTGTTCTTTGCAGCTCTGCTTCTGCTTTTGCAAGATTTTCATCTGCAACTAGAATAATTGGTCCTGTGCAACCCATACCACTTTCTGCATAAATGCCAATCTTCCATAGTACTGTTACACCATCTTCTAAGTCCATGATTTCAATTCCAGAAATCTGTGCTGTTACGGGGTGCTTTGGTGGCATTGCTACTTCTTCTTTTTCTATAGGCGCTTCATTTGCTTTTCGTGCAAGTAAGATATCTTTTAGACCTGCTTTATTTGCCTTTTGTAATTCTTCTTTTGCAACATGAAATACTTGTCCTGTTACCAATTCTGCTGCATATGCAATAGCTCCTGCGATAACGGGTGCTCCCGATGCTCTAGAAATAATCATTACAAGTTGCTCATAATCTTCACCGATTCCAGGTCCATAACCATACCCTGTTGCCTCATAGCTGCCTCCTGTTTGAAAAGAGGAAAGCGTTTTGATTAAAATATTTCCTGTAAGCGAATCGCACACCAATACATCTGGTGTTGCCTGTAATACGTCATTTCCACGCATTATACAACCTCCATCAGCACGTCCTGATTCTGCAAATGTCATATCATAACCATTCTTCACCAATTCTTTTAATGCAATTTCTGTTTGCCTTGCACCATCAACATTCAAAATTCCTACTGTTGGTTGTTCTATATTACAAGCCTTTGCTGCAATTACACCATAAACTGCATTTTTAATCATGCCCTCAACTCTATCTGCACTAGATGTACCTGTGGTCGTTGCAACAAACATCTCTTTTCCTTTTGCTGGCGTTACCACACGTCCAATAGTTGATACGCCTATTGGAAATGGAAAATGCATAGTCACTGCACCATCGATTTCTTTGCTTGCTAGAAGTTCTTCCATTTTTTTATGGCCATCTTCTTCGTTTGTGACTTCTATCGTTGTCACGCCCTCCGCCTTTAATGTTCCAATATAATACACATCAACACCTTTTTTTGCCGCTATTTGTGCTGCCTCTATTGCATTTTCTTCTCCATGCTCACTACCCATTCCTGTCAATGCAATCTTAGGTTTTCGTTGAAAATTTCCTGTCTCTAATCCTTGTGCCATTTCCATAAAGGTGGAGGCAATCATTTTTTCTATGCTACTTGCCATATCAACACACTCCTGTTTCTTCTGACATCAATGCCGTCGCAAAATCTTTCATTGCTTTTGCAATCAGTCCTTTTACTTCCTCTTCTGATACAGTACTTTGTCGCGTGTCCTCTCCTGTATTCCCTTGAATGACAAAAGATACGCCGTCAAATAGATTCGTCATACGCCCTAAGAACAGGCTACCTTTACCGATAATCATCGCTGTATTTATCTTTTTATCCAAAATATCTTCACGTGCAAATCCTACATATGGCACACCTGATGGAATATGCCCTTGCGTTGGTGCCCACCCTACTAAACCATGTTTTGCAACAAAATCTCCCAATTCTTTTGGTGTGATTTCACCTCTTTTTGCTGCCAAAGCACCAATCATCTTATAATTTGCAAGCGGTACATCTCCAGCTCCTGCTGGCTTTGTAATGTCTGGATTTTGCATTTCTGGAGAATATTTGTCAATATCCGTAATCTTAAGCCCCTCTTTTTCAATTCCACTAAGTACAAGGCTTGTCATGACTGCTTGTGGCGCCGAACCTGTTCCCACCGTATGGCGCCCTAATAAGTTTAGATTAATTTCTGGGTTTACACCATCATCTTCTGAAACTACCACTGCAAATCCACCTAAACAATCTTCTAAGATTGGAATGCTTTTCTTTAAATGATCTTTTCCATTCATTCCTAATTTTGCTGTGCAACCACCAGATGTTACAACCACCGTTTTATATGCACCTGATTTCACCAATGCTGCTGCCTCTATCATAGCATGTGCTGGCGCTGCGCAAAAACCTCTAAGGTCAGACCCTGTTGCGTTTACAAGCCCTGCCACCTCTGCTGCTGCTTTTGCAAAGTTGCCACCTCCACGTTGATTCATATCACCACATGCCTCTTCTGCGCAGTCAATTACATATTCTACATCTTCTTTTTCTATATTCGCATTTTTAACTGCATAGAGAAGTGCCAATACGCTAGAGGCTTTGCTCATTAAATTTTCATGCATAACATGAGCAGATAAGTTTATATCAATGTCATGCGCTTTTTTTACACACCCAACTAGGCGTTCCTCATGATATAATCCCTCTGCATGTTCTTCATTTACAAAACTCTCTATCTCATCAAGCGATACGCCATCTTGTACACGCTCTGAAATATCTTCTGAAATAATAGGGTTTTTCATAAATGCCTCTTTATGTTCTGTAACAAAGTCTACATCTAATTTTACGACTTCAAACATATCACATGCCTCTACCAGTAGAAGAAACTCTTCTTGAGGCATGATTTCCCCAAAATGTCCATAACGTTTCGCACCATCTTTTTGTTTATCAAACCAAGGCAACTCAACTTTTGCAAGTTCTTCTGGGTGAACATTGCCAATATAGGTTTGGTTTGGCCAATATTGCACAGCCTCCTCATAAGAACGCAAATTGCTTGGTATTTCTTTCAAATATTCAGACTCTGGATTGACAATTCTCTCCGTTGTCTGTGTTGCTCCATTATGTAAAATCATATCTGGAGTATGAACTAATACATAGCTCGCTCCTTTAATTACACTTTTCATCGTTACCTCCATATCTGCCATTGTTTCGGCATGTAATTTTATCAGATAGAACAAATGAGACAAATTTCACATTTGCCTCATTTATTCTTATAGCGTGTTTTCGCTAAGTTTCTTCCTTAGATGAAGTTCTTTACCCTAGCTCAAATTTTGGAATTTCCATCATTTTCACTAAGTTGCTTTTGCTTACAAATACTTACAGAACTCATCACGGATTGCAGACATTTCACTCACAATTTCATCAATATCAAGTACCATTTCCATCATACTGATTTGCTCGTCATACACTGCCTCGTCAAATTCCTCTTTTATTTCTGGTTCACATACGTGATATGTCGTGAGTCCTAACTGGACCCCTGTCAATGGACCGGCAAAAGTTGGATCACCTGCTGTTACGGTTTCTGCAGCAAGTCCTGCTGCTTCGCCCTCTGCTGCACCTAAAACTACTACTAAGTTTTCTGCACCATGTTCTTCAGCAAATTCTTTTACTCTCTTTTGATTTTCCAAATCCATTGCACCTGCGCTCGTTCAGACAAAGCACTCTGTGGAAGAGAAAATCACTTCTGCACCCGCGCTCACTACACATTCAGCGATTGCTGGAGCTGGAATTCCGTCACGGTCACCAATAATAATTGCTTTTTTGTCTTTTAAGATAGCCATGATTATCTCCTTTCTTTCATTTGAAAATTTATTAAGACATACTTATGTATATCCCTGCAAAAGCCTATTGGCTAATACACATAGATTATAAACTAAATATATTTTTGTATCATCTTTTCGATATTTTCAGCAGTTGCATCATCTTTTACTAATTCTTCCACCTTTTCGCCATCGTTATAGATTGCTATTACTGGTAGACCCAATACTTTTTGCCCGATTGCAAGGCGACGTGCTTTGCTTGTGTTTAGAGATGTAAACTTCATTTTCTCTCCATAGGTATCTGCAAATGCGTGTATATGTGGCATAAGCGCTTGGCAAGGAACACAGCCATCACCAAAGAAATCTACTAATACATGTCCTTGTGCTTGCAATACTTCTGTTTCAAAATTCTCTTTTGTTACTTCTAACATTATCCATTCCTCCTATCATTTGTCGCTATATTATTTGTTTCTATGCTATTTATTCTTACATTATTCGTTTATATGTTTTTCTGCCTGCATTGCTGCAATCGCACCATCTGCTGCAGCCGTTACCACTTGTCTCAGGCTTTTTACACGCACATCTCCTGCTGCAAATACACCTGAAATGTTCGTATGCATATCCTCATTCGTTTTGATGTAGCCACTTTCCATATCAAGCTGCCCCTCAAATAATTTTGAATTTGGAATAGTACCAATAAAACCAAAGACTCCAAACATTCCATCTTCTTCGTCTGCCTCTATAACATGTGTTTCTCCCGTTTTTACATTCTTTACTGTCATAGATGAGAGAATTTCATCACCNTGCAATTCTTCCACTACACTATCCCAAAGAAATTCAATTTTGGGATTCGCAAATGCCTTTTCTTGAATTGATTTTGCAGCACGAAGCTCNTCACGTCTATGAATGATAGTAACTTTTCTTGCAAACTTAGATAGATATAGCGCCTCTTCTACTGCNGAATCACCGCCACCAACTACAAACACTTCAAAATCTTCAAAGAAGTTTGCATCACAAGTCGCACAATAAGAAACACCTTTCCCCATGTACTCTGCCTCTCCTTTGCAACCAATCGGTCTTGGAAATGCTCCACTTGCAAGAATAACAGTCTTTGCAAGGTATGTCTCCTTTGCAGTACTTACTTTTTTCACATCGCCTACAAGTTCCACTGCATTGACAACATCTAAAACTCGTTCAGCTCCAAATTTTTCAGCTTGCTTTGTCATTCTTGCAATCAAAGACGGACCCGTTTCTCCCTCTACTTCTTGACCTGGATAATTTTCGATTTCATCTGTAATCGCAATTTGTCCACCATCTTGTCCTTTTTCAATAATGAGTGTTGATAGGCGACTTCTTCCAGCATATAATCCTGCACTCAAGCCTGCTGGACCTGCACCAAGTATAATTACATCATAAATTTTGCTCATGTTATGTCTCCTCGTTTCATCGAAATATATTTTTTCAGATTCATATTTTAAATTTGTAATTCAAATTTGTACTTTAAATTTATATTTCAAATTCGTAATTCAAATTTGTACTTTAAATTTATATTTCAAATTCGTAATTCAAGTCTGCACTTTAAATTTATATTTCAAATTCGTAATTCAAATCTGCACTTTAAATTTATATTTCAAATTCATACTTTAAATCTATACTTCAAATATAGTTTGTTCTTCCACTTCTGTTGTTAATGCCTCTAAAGATTTTTCTACAATTTTGCGTCGTATATCTTTCTCTGCTGCCATATCTAATACTGGATTTCCAAGTGGATATGGAATCGCAATCGCTGGAACAATTCTATTTGCCCCAACAGTCATAGAAATTGGTGTAACTGTACAAATATGAACCAACTGGAATTCCAGCTCTTTCTACTTCTTTCACGAGCGTTGCACCGCAACGCGTACAGGTACCTCATGTGGAGGTTAAAATGACTGCATCTACACCATCTGCTAATAGCTTTTTACTAAATTCTTCTGCAAATTGCTTAGAAGATGCTACTGCTGTACCATTTCCTACCGTTGTATAGAATAGGTTATGCAAAGAGCCAATTTTCCCCTCTTTTTCTAAATCACGAAGAACATCTACTGGCAATACACGGTCTGCGTCCTCGTTTGCATATACTGGATCATATCCACCATGTGCTGTTTCGTATGTATCTGCTGTCAAATCATCTACACCAGTAATATCATACTCACCATACTTTGACGCACTAGAGCTTTCAATATGGTCTGGGTTACCTTTTGGTACAATTCCACCCGATGTCACCAATGCAATTTTTGCTTTTGTTATATCTACGATTGCCTTATTAGGTTCTACTCTATCAAAATCTGGCATTGCATATTCTGTTTCAAATTCTTTTCCTGCCAATTTCTTAAGAAGCATTTTCACTGCTCTTGTAGCGCCTCTTTCTTCTTCAAAAAAGTTTACACGCACACCATTTGGCATATATCCATCTTGTACCGACGCGCCAATTTCTTCGCGTTTTGCAAGTTTCAATGTAAGTGGAACCAACTTTTTCATTGCATCTCTCATACCTACTGCACTATTTTTCGTAGGAACGATATACACTTTTTGCTTGAACATGTCTGCACCTGGGTTCTCTTTATACATCGCACTCACTGCTGGTACACCAAGTTCTTCTTGTACTGCATCTGCAATCGTAGCACAAGCCACACCATAGCGTCCTGCATTAAATGCTGGTCCTGCTACAAATACATCTGCTTTTTGCGCCTTTACCATTGCAAGGATATCTGCTTTTGCTTTTTCTAAGTTTTCGTTAAAGTAAGAATCTCCACATACGATTGTCGCAACAATTTCTGCTTCTTCGCCAAAGCCTTGTGTCAAAGCAAGTCCTGGACCTACCACTTCGCCCACGCGCAATTCTGCAGGATAATCTGCTTTTTCTTCTCCACCAATATTCGCAAAGAATTGGTTAATATAATGTACTACTCTTAATTTACTCATTCGCTTATCCTCCTCCCTATCTTGCACTCAATTTATTGAATCCTGTTTCATTTGTAGCACCTGTAATTACTTGTAATTCTACTTCCAAAGAGCCATCTTCGCGAAGTGTTTCATCACTTGCTCCTGCAATTTTTGTAACATAGTCAAGTGTTCCAATCACTTTATCAAGTTTTGGCAAAATAATCACTTGGTTTGCATTCCCGCCTGTTACTACGGCATCTGCAGCTACATCTGCGTCTGCAAGAGATTGTGATTTCCCATCACGTCCTGCATATTCATCTGTAATAATAACTGTCTTAACACCCTCTGCCTCAATTTTTTTACAATTCATAATCAAGTCTGTGTCTGGATTACCAAAGCCCTCTTGTGAAACTACAACACCGTCTAGGTCTAAGAGTTTACATAACTTCGCTGTCCAATCCGAAGAACGTTGTTTATCCATAAGAAATACATTTTCATTTGTTAAAATTTGGCAGACAAAATTCAATGTCTTTCCATGTTGCTCAAATAAATCATGTACCACTGGATTGTTTAAGTGGTGATATGTTGTGTTTTTATCACATGCAGATACACAGTTTCCAGATACAATCGCACCGTCCATAATCTCTGTTGGATTGATAATCGTTGAAAGTGTTTGCTTTGCATCTACACCATACACATAGGTATCATGCAACAAACCTTGACTTTGTAGCATTTGTACATAGGCTACTCTTGGAAGATTTGGAAATTTTTCCAAGCCCTCTTTGATCGTATATGTCTCATACTCAAATGTTTCATCTGCTGTTAACTCACGTGCCAACTCACCTAAATACGTTGCAACACGAAAACCGGCAAAACGCACTGCTGGTTCATAATCATGTTGTTTGATTCCCTCAATCGGTTCAATAACCATTACCAAATTATTTAGCTTTGAAAATGGTGTATAGTCTGCTCCTGGTCCTGTCATATCGATAATTCCCTCTTGGAACCCAACAATTTTTCCTGCTGTGATTACTGACATTCCTTTTAATGCATACGTCTTTCCACTACCTACCGTATCTACTTTAGAAATAACTCCTGGAAAAATCCCACCAGAGCCCTCTACTTTTACACGTGGTTCGATTACATCTTTTACTGGTGTAATTCTTACACTCTCACCAGGTTTTGCAATGTCGAGAGAAACGCTTTGTAAACGCTCGTCCTCAAGCACAATTTGTTTTACAGCCTCTTCTGATACATACAAAATCCCATCTTCAATTTTAGATTCTGTTGCAAAGCGAATATCCGTAATGTTAATGTGTCCTACCTCTAACTTCACTGTAGTTTCCTCCTTTATAATGAATTATTTTGCCATCTTGTTGCAGATGGTATTGCACTGTCAATTAGTGTGAAATCAATGAGCTGAAAATCTGCATATACTTCTGGTTTATACTGCGTACTTTTCATTTCAAACTTCTGAATAGCCTGTAATACATTTTCAATGATTTCAACAGATTGTACATCTACTGCTTTTTTGTCTCTTGCAAGCATTGTAGATTTGTACGGTGTTTCATTTGGTTTTACACTTCCTGATAATGGGTGTGAAAGTAATTGATGTCCCAAATAAATATAATCTCTTACTATCTTTAATGTATCCTCATAGGAAGAATCGTGATATTCCACGTGGTATTCTTCTCCTAGCTTTGTTTTGACTAGAGGATTGTTTGTTACAATCATAAAATTATCAAACATTGCTGTTCTCCTTGTAAAGTTTCTTAAATTACATAAAAAAAGACAACTAAACAAAAACTTCGTTAAGCTGTCTTTCTGTCTCTGGTAAATATCACAAATTCAGAATATGGTCCCTTTCTTGATCCTTTTGCCTGAAAGTTTCATTTTTCATTACGAAAAACTTGCATCTTCGGCGGTCACTTTCAGTATGTCAAACTGCTACTTGTATATACACATCGTGACTCTCTCGCAAGAATAATCTACCCATTATTTAATTTTTCTATAAGTACTGGCTATTTATACAGATAGTAGCATAATTTTCACATTTTGACCAGTCTTTTTTTGATTTCTTTCTGATTTTTGTTAATATATTACAACTTTACTTGCTTAATTGTGTATCCATTCCCTCAACAAACGCCATAGCATCAATATTTCTACCATATAATTCCTGTAAAAACATCAAGTAATATGCAGCGTCTCCTGGCTCCATCAATGTATCAAACCACAATGTAAATGAGCTGGCGTTCTTCGTGTAATCTGCAATTTTCGCTGATAATTCATTTACATTGCTCGTATCGTAATCTATCGTCCACGCAGCAATACCTGCGCCCTCAAGAAATGCATATTTTGAAACATTTCTTGCTATTTCAAAGGCTGCATTTGCCGTCAAGTCTTTATCTTTTGTCGCCGCACTCACCATCAAGGTATCCACTGCGCCACCCATAAAATCCGTTGTTCCTGCATTTTCTCCAATTACAGGCACTGGCACTACATCAAATTCTGCTGGATTGGTAGCGTCCATTGAAATAACGCCACCTGTCCAACTTCCCATGATATACATGCCTGCATCTCCCTCAATAAATGTCGTTTGCACTTCATCATTGGACAATTCTATTGCATTCTCACTAAATGCTTGCATCTCAATTAATGCTTGTAATTTTTCTGCTGCAATNAAAAAATCAGCATTATCATATCTTTGCCCCTCTTTTGTAAGCACCTCTTGTATCACACTATGTCCTGCNCTNTTTAAGGCTATTGCATCATGCAACATAGCCAATGCCCAAGAATCTTTGCTACTTAGTGCAAGTGGCGTGATTTCATTTTCCTGTAACACTGCACACGCGAAAACCAAATCGTCCCAAGTCTCTGGTGTTTTTACATTCAATTCTGTAAAGATTTTTTTGTTATAAAAGAGCATGGACACAGGCGTTACATACGTTGTGCCATATAATGTTTCATCATAGACTGCATAGGAAACGGCTGCTGGTGGAAGTTCTGTCTTATAGTTTTCATAATACATATCTAGTGGCAACACTTTGCCTGATTCTACAAATGTTTTTGAAAAACCACCTCCCCAAGTAAAGAAAATATCTGGAAGTTCATTTGCTGCAACTGCTGATTTTAACTTTGCCTTATACGCTTGATTTTCAAAAGATTCCATCTTTATTTTAACATGTGGATTTTCTCTTTCATAATCTTCAATCGCTTTTACAAATGGCGTATGAAAAGCATCATTTTCAGTTGCAATCGTCCATAGGGTAATCACTTCTCTTTCATCTACGCCCTCTTCGCTAGACGTCACTTTCCCCTCTGTTGGCTGACACCCCTTAAAAAGCATTGCAAATAGAATCATACACGCAAGAACTCGCATTTTCTTACTTCGTCTCCTCATTTTATATGCTCCTTTCGGCACGCCTTAATATATCATATTGCTCTAATACAATTCCCAAATCAATATATAACACTTGCTTTGGGTGTGGCGCACTTTCCTGCTCCATACCATTTTCATCTACTATCTTTTGCACAGTCACTACTATATTTTCACCAGATGGTTTCATCACTTCAATTTCTTCACCTACAGAAAATTTATTGCGCTGTTCTATATAATACAGCCCCGCTTTTTCTTCTCCTACAATACCAAGATATGTGTACTCTTTAACATAGGTATTGTTATCGTATATCTGCGCAGATTCATCTGTTTTCCCAAAGAAAAAACCTGTTGTAAACTGACGATATGTACAGTTTGAAATCTGCTCTAAGTACCACTGCATATTCTCTTTATAAAGCTGTGGGCTTTCCATATAATCATCAATCGCTTTTCGATAAGTCCTAGCCACTGTCGCCACGTAAAGCGCTGTTTTCATACGCCCCTCTATCTTCAAGCTGTCAATTCCTGCCTCTAACAATGCTGGAATATGCTCTATCATACATAAGTCTTTAGAATTAAAAATATAGGTGCCTCTTTCATTTTCATAAACAGGCATATATTCATTTGGTCTTGTCTCCTCGACAAGCGAATACTTCCATCTGCATGGGTGTGTACAAGCACCTCTATTTGCGTCTCTTCCTGTAAAATAATTACTAAGCAAACATCTCCCCGAATAGGAAATGCACATTGCACCGTGAATAAAGGTTTCAATCTCTAGTTCTTCTGGAATATTCGCTCGTAGCTCTCGCAACTCTTCTAGCGAAAGTTCCCTTGCTGAAACCACACGCGTCGCACCTTGTTTATGCCAAAAATTATAAGTGCCATAATTTGTGTTATTTGCTTGTGTGCTGATATGTCTTTCGATTTCTGGACAGACTTCTTTTGCAATTTCAAACACTCCAGCATCAGCTATAATCAATCCATCTGGTTTTAATGCCTTTAATTCGGTAAAATATTCTCTAATTCCTACCAAATCTTCATTATGCGCCAGTATATTTGCTGTTATATATACTTTCACACCTCGCTCATGAGCAAAGTCAATTCCCTCTTGTATATCTTGCATGGAAAAATTTTTCGCTTTCGCACGCAATCCAAATGCCTCACCACCAATATATACTGCATCTGCACCAAATATAACTGCTATCTTTAACACTTCCAAACTACTTGCTGGAATTAATAATTCTGGTGTTCTATTCATTATTTCATTTCCTCTTTCATGTAACTCTTATTTCACCTTAACACTCAAAGCAATGCCATCACCTATTGGAATAATCGAAGTTTGCAACACTTCCGTATGCTTTAGTTCATACAAATACTCTCGCATACGCGCATGAATTGTACGGTTGCGTCGCTCTACAACAAATCGCGATTCGATTAAATCGCCATCTTGCAATACATTATCCGATACCAACACACCGTCACTTGTCAAAAGTCGCAATACTTCTGGCAAATACGCAAGGTATTGCCCTTTTGCCGCGTCCATAAAGATAAAGTCATATTCCCCATCTAGTCCCTTAAGAACTTCTAGTGCATCTCCCTCTATTAGCGTAATCTGCTTTTCTTTTCCTACGCGTACAAAATTTTCTCTAGCAATCGGAATTCTAGGTTCATATTTCTCAATCGTTGTAATTGTCGCATTTGTATCTATACATTCACTCATTAAAATCGCCGAAAAACCCACCGCAGTTCCTATCTCCAGAATCTGCATGGGTTTTTGAATGTGCAATAACGTTTTTAAAAAACTTTGTGTTTCTCTTCGGATAATTGGTACTCGCGCCTCTAATGCCTCGCGCTCTATCTCTTCTAACACTTCGCTATTTGGCGTTTCTAATGAATGAAGAAATACACTGATTCTCTCTTCATTCATCATATCACCCTATTTATCTTATACGTTCACTTCCATAATAATTGGAAGAATCATTGGACGTCTCTTTGTCTTTTTCCAAATATAATCATTCATTGTATCTCGGATAACAATTTTAATCTTATTCCAATCTACACGTTTGTTTTGTAAGCATTTTTCGATTGCCTCATGCAATAAATGTCTCGCCTCGTCCATCAAATCTTCTGACTCTTTTACATACACAAAACCTCTCGATACAACATCTGGCCCTGCTAGTAAATGATTGTTTCCTTTTTCTAAAGTAAGTACCACAATCATAATTCCATCTTCTGCCAAATGCTGACGGTCGCGTAGTACAATATTACCTACATCACCAACACCTAGACCATCTACGAAAATCGCTCCTGTCTGTACTTTATCAACCACCTTTGCACCTTTGGAATCTAGTTCTAACACATCACCAGATTGCAATAAAAAGATATCATTTTTTGGAATTCCAAGCCCCTCTGCAATTCTTGCATTTGCTTTCAAATGACGGTACTCTCCATGTGCTGGTATTGCATATTGTGGTTTTACAAGTGAATAAATAAGTTTTAACTCTTCTGCACAAGCATGACCAGATACATGCGTATCTTGGAATATGACATGCGCACCTTTTGCCGATAATTCATTAATCACACGTGATACTGATTTTTCATTTCCTGGTATTGGGCTAGAGCTAAAGATAACGGTATCACCAGGTTGTATTGCAACTTTCTTATGGATATCTGCCGCCATTCGTGAAAGTGCCGCCATAGATTCTCCTTGACTACCTGTTGTAATCAATGTTGTTTTCTCAGGTGGATAATTCTTTAACTGGTCTATTTCAATCAATGTATTCTTTGGAATATCTAAGTACCCAAGTTCTGAGGCAATCGAAATAATATTGACCATACTTCTGCCCTCTACGACAACCTTACGCCCATATTTATGCGCCGAGTTAATTACTTGCTGTACACGGTCCACATTTGAGGCAAATGTCGCAATAATAATTCTTGAGTTACTATGTTCTGCAAATACATGGTCAAACGTAATACCCACTGTCTTTTCAGATTGTGTAAAGCCTGGTCGCTCTGCATTTGTACTATCTGACATAAGTGCTAAAACACCTTTTTTCCCTAGTTCTGCAAATCTCTGTAAATCAATCGCATCTCCAAATACAGGGGTGTAATCCACTTTGAAATCGCCTGTGTGTACAACAATCCCTGCTGGTGAATAAATCGCCAATGCAGACGCATCTTGGATACTATGGTTTGTTTTGATAAATTCAATACGAAACTGTCCTAGATGAATCGATTGCCCATGTTTGATTACTTTTCGTTTTGTTGTGCGCAGTAAATGATGTTCTTTTAATTTATTTTCAATAATTCCCATTGTGAGCTTTGTTGTGTAAATCGGCAAGTTCATTTCCTTTAACACATATGCCAATGCTCCAATGTGATCCTCATGTCCATGCGTAATAACAAAGCCTTTCACTTTTTTAATATTATCCTTTAAGTATGATACATCTGGAATGACTAAGTCGATTCCTAGCATATCATCTTCTGGAAATGACAGACCACAGTCCACCACAATAATACTGTCCTCGTATTCAAAGGCAGTTATATTCATTCCGATTTGCTCCAATCCACCAAGCGGAATAATACGCAATTTTGAGTTGTTTTGTTTTTTCAATTATATACCTCCATTATGTTTTTTGTTTCCGTTCTTTTTCTATACATTCTTCGCACTGTCCGTAGAATTTTAATTCGTGGTCGTCTATTCTAAACTTTTCTGTCCGTTCAATTTGTTGTTCCAATCTCTCCAACAAGTCCTCTTTAAAAGAGATAACCTTGTTACACGTTTTGCAAATCAAATGATGGTGATTGTGCTTACTGCCTCCGTCAAAAAGATGACCTAGTTCATAGCGCACACACCCGTCGTTCAAATAAATACGGTCTACTAATTGCATTTCTAATAACAGTTGCACGGTTCGATACACAGTTGCTAATCCCATATCTGGGTGCTTTTCATGTATCAAATCGTAAATATCTTCCACTGCCATATGTGTATCATGGTGACTTTCCAGCACTTCTAATATTAACAAACGTTGTTGTGTTACTTTCAATCCTTTGCTCTTAAGTAATACCTTAAATTGTTCTTGTCTATCCACCATTTCACCTCACAGCTATATATGTACGGCATAAGCCCCTACATTTCAATATCAATATCTTCCAATAATTCTTCAAATATTTTGGATACTGCACGCAACTCTATTTCATCTTCCACAATATCATAAATATCGTCACCATCTACTTCTTCACGCACTTTTAGTATAAAGCACTCTGCGTCGCCTTGTTCTTCTTCTGTTACCAGTATGTATGTATTGCCTCCGACTTTCGTCTGTTCCAACACAAAAAATTCTACCAACTCATCACCGTCGGTAAATGTAAATTGTACTTTATCCATATTATTTTGTCTCCTTACTTCTTCGTTGCAACAAAATTTAAGTACCCTTGTAAGATAACACTTGCTGCAATCTTATCAATGTACTTCTTTCTGTCTGCTCTACTCACCCGTGCCTCAATAAGTATATTCTCCGCTTCTACACTGGTCAGTCTTTCGTCCCATAACTCTACTTCTAAACCCATTCTCTTAATGAGTATTTGTTGAAATTCAATCGTTTTTTCTGCCCGTTCACCAATCGTATCATTCATGTGCTTTGGCAATCCCAAAATAATTTTCTCTACTTCGTATTCTGTTATAAGTTCTTCAATTCTAGCCAATGTTCGTCGCTGCTTATTCTCAGACTTGCGCCAAATCGTCTCTACTGCTTGTGCTGTCAAGAAAAGTGGGTCACTAATTGCAACGCCAACGGTCTTTGAACCATAATCAAGCCCCATAATTCGCGACATATCTATTCCTCAAAGTTTTGATTAATGTACGATTTAAGCATCGCCTCCACCAAATCATCTCTTTCAACTTTCATAACCAAACTTCTTGCACCATTATAACTGGTTATATATGTTGGATCNCCCGACATAATATACCCTACCATTTGACTCACTGGATTGTATCCTTTTTCAAGTAGCGCATTATAAACTGGCTCGATAATATCTTTTGCCTCTATCTGTTGCCCTACTTCAACTTTAAAAAATTGTGTATTACTTAAATCTTTCATATACACGACCTCCATGTAGTCCATTTTAATATAATCTGCCATAAATATCAATGAACAATTTGTAAATGATTATTCATTTCAACTCTAAGAATTTGATTTTTTATATCCTCTTTGGACTTAAGCGCAACTTTTATGTACTCTTTTGTATGTCCAACCCACCATTCTTCGCCATCTCTTAGCACTTTTTCTTCAACAAGCACCTCTACAACTCGTCCAGTAAATTGTTGTTCAAACACTTGCTTATTTTTTTCTGCTAAGGCTAATAAAATTTGACTACGTTCTTGTTTTACCTCTTCGCGCACTTGTTCTTTCATTGTTGCTGCTGGTGTACCCTCTCGCTTAGAATACTTGAATATATGTGTTTCATATAGTTTTACTTCCTGTAAAAATTGATGTGTACTTTCAAATTCTTCCTGTGTTTCTGCTGGAAATCCCACGATTACATCAGTCGTGATTGCTGGATTTTCAAAATATCTTCGAAGTAATTCACATTTTTCTCTATACTCTGCACTATCATATCTGCGATTCATTCGTTTTAATGTCTCATCACACCCACTTTGCAATGACAAATGAAAATGTGGACAAAATTGTTCAATATCTTTTAGTGCTTTCACAAATTCTTCATCAACAATGCGTGGTTCTAAGGAACCTAGTCGAATACGTTGTAGCCCTTTGATTTTGGCAACTTCCTTAATTAAAGAAAGTAATGTCTCTTTGGTTTCAAAGTCTGTTCCATAAGAACTAAGATGTATGCCTGTCAAGATAACTTCTTTACACCCTGCATTAACCAATGCCGTAATCTCTTGAATCACTTCACTTTTTGCTCTACTACGCACACGCCCTCTTACATGTGGAATAATACAATAGGAGCAAAACTGATTGCACCCATCTTGTACTTTAATGTAAGCCCTTGTATGTTCTTTGATTGTACTAAGAGATAAATCTTCATACCCCTTTTCTTTCGCAATATCCACAACAACTGCTATATTTTTTTCTTGTTGTTCCTCATAAGATTTTATAACAGAGAGTAATTCTTGCTTTTTATTATTTCCTATTATGATATCAATATTGTCATCTTGTTGTTCATAATGTTGTTTTTGCGTTTGTTCTTTGTGTGTTTGCTTTTCTTGTGCTTGTTTTTCTTGTGCTTGCACATAGCACCCCATAGCAATCACTAAGCCATCTGGATTATACTTTTTGGCTCGGTGTAACATTTGTCTTGATTTTCTATCTGCAATATTTGTCACTGTGCAGGTGTTCACAATATAAATATCTGCCATTCCTTTAAACGGCACAATAACATGACCTACACCCTCTAACATCTCACGTATTGCGTCTGTTTCATACGCATTTACTTTACAGCCTAAATTATGTAATGCTATTTTCATAAAATCTCTCTTTCTAAACCATAATATTACTCTTGACTTTCCCTCAAAAAACTCTTAATATAAAGATAGGAACTAACATTTTAAGGAGGAAATGCCAATGAAAACTGTACAAATTTCTTTAAATTCAATCGAAAAGGTAAAAGCATTTGTAAACGAAATCACCACATTTGACTGCGATTTTGACTTAGTATCTGGAAGATATGTAATTGATGCGAAATCAATCATGGGAATCTTTAGTTTAGATTTATCTAAACCAATAGATTTAAACATTCATGCAGATGAGAATATTGACGATGTTGTGGCTGCTTTAAGTCCATATATCATCTAAATTCTCCACCAACTCAATTATTACCCCCTAAAGGCTTTTCCTTTAGGGGGCTTTTTAAATTTAATTAGAAAATTGAATCGTTACTCTTTCAACCGTTTCTAATGCTTTTTGATACAACTCTTCTATATTTTCTGTCAAATTTTCTTCTGATTTTCGTATCACTTTTATATTTGGTTTTGTAACTGGGTGCTTTGCTACAAAAATTGTACAACAATCTTCAAATGGTTGTATCGAAGTTTCGTATGTTCCTATCTTCTGTGAAATATCAACAATTTCTTGCTTATCAAAACCAATCAATGGACGATACACTGGCAAAGTACACACATCATTTGTCGCTGCCAAACTTTGCATTGTCTGACTTGCCACCTGTCCTATACTCTCACCTGTAATCAAGCCTAAACAGCCACTTTGTGTTGCAAAATGCTCTGCAATCTTCATCATATAGCGTCGCATAATAATTGTAAGTTCTTCATGTGGACATTTTTCATATATATATAATTGAATATCTGTAAAGTTGACAATATTTAACTTAATTGCACCTGTATACTGTGACACTATTTTCGCCAAATCAAGAACTTTTTGTTTTGCCCTTTCGCTGGTATATGGTGGTGCATGAAAATACGTAGCCTCTAATGCCACACCACGTTTTGATACCATATATCCTGCCACAGGGCTATCAATTCCACCTGATAGTAACAACATTGCTTTACCATTTGTTCCCACTGGCATTCCACCTTGTCCCGGTATTACTTTTGAATAAACGTACACTTCTTCACGCATTTCCACATGTAGTGAAATTTCTGGCTTATGCACATCTACTTTCATTTGTGGACATGCCTCTAGTATAGCTCCACCTAATTCGCAATTTAACTCCATTGAGTTTAGTGGATACTTTTTATTTGCTCTTCTCGCCTCTACTTTAAAGGTTTGGTTTTGTTTTGTATGCACGTCTTGCACATATGCAACCACATCTTTTGCAAGTTTTTCAAATCCCTCATCTTTTAAGCGAAGTACAGGACAAATTCCTACAATACCAAATACGCGTTGCAAGCACTGCACCACTTCATCATAATCAAAATCGCCCTCACAATCCACGTACACTCTCGCTTGTGATTTATATACTTTAAACTTTCCCTCTGCATGTTTTAAAGAAAATTTAATTTGTTTTACCAGTGCATCTTCAAATATATATCTATTCTTCCCCTTAATTCCTATTTCACCATATTTAATCAAAAAGGTTTTAAATTCCATTTCACTCTCCTAATGTTTTGTATATTTTCGTAGCATAGGTACATAATTATATAGCGTTTTTAACGTATAGTCAATTTCTTCCTGTGTTGTAAATTCTGAAAGGCTAAACCTGAGTGTACTATCTAGATACTTTGCTTCTACATTCATCGCCGTAAGCACGTTATTTCCTTTCGCATGATTAGAGGAACATGCTGAACCTGATGAAACAAAGATATTCGCCTCTTCTAGTGTATGCAATAGCACTTCACTTTTGATTCCTGCAAAACCTACACTGATAATGTGCACTGCTCCATTTTCAACATGTACTTTTACATCTTCCATCTTCTTTAATTCTGTGATAAAGTACTCTTTTAGTGCTTGCATTTTCGCTACCTTTGCGTCCAATTCAGTATAACTACTCTCAACTGCCAGTCCAAGCCCTGCAATACCTGCTACATTTTCTGTTCCAGGACGTACATTTTTTTGCTGTCCTCCACCGAAAATATTTGGTCGTAATTTTACTTTTTCACCACTATACAATGCACCAACGCCTTTTGGGCCATGAATCTTATGTGCACTAATCGATAAAAGGTCAATCCCTATTTTTTTTGGATAAATATTGTATTTTCCGTACCCTTGTATTGCATCTACATGAAAAAGAATACTAGGCTTGTACTCTTTTACTATCTGCACAGCCTCTTGTATTGGCTGTATTGCACCCACCTCATTATTCAAATACATCAAAGATACTAGAATTGTCTCGTCACAAAGTGCTTGTTTTAATTCTTCCAAACAAACAAGTCCCTGTTCATCTACATTCAAATATGTGATACGAAAGCCTTGCTCTTCCAAATAGCTCATGCTACTAATAATTGCTGAATGTTCTATCTTCGTTGTGATTAAGTGTTTTCCTGCTCTTGCATTTGCATACGCAACACCAATAATTGCCAAATTATCACTTTCCGTTCCACCTGATGTAAATACTATTTCTTTTGTTTCTACTTTTAACGTTTTTGCAATTCGCTCTTTTGCTTTTTTAATATGATTTTCTGCCTGTATCCCCTTTTTATGCAAGGACGAGGGGTTCCCATAGTCTTTACTCATTACAGTACACATCAACTCTTTTACATTATCATACACCTTTGTTGTTGCCGAATTATCCAAGTATACTTCCATTATCTCCCCCATCTTCTTCCAAATGATACATCAATATAGATAGTATTGCCAAGCCTGCTGTTTCCGTTCTTAAAATTCTTCTTCCAAGCGTAATTGGCTTTGCCTTTGATGCAAGCGCTTTGTCAATCTCTTCCTTTTCAAACCCACCCTCTGGACCTATAAATATGCCGATTGACTGTCCTGTTCTTATATTCGAAAGTACTTCCCTTGTAACAGATATATCTTCTGCCAACTCATAAGGTATTAAGCGTATATCTAACGTATTTGCATAGGTGAGCGCCTCTTGATAGCGCATTACATCTCTGACAGCAGGAATATATCCTCGTCCTGCTTGCTTTGACGCACTTTGTGCTATCACGTTCCAGCGTTCTACTTTTTTCTTTGCTTTCTTGTCATCTAATTTCACTACACTGCGTTTTGTTATAACAGGTATAACCTCATGTACACCTAATTCTACTGCTTTTTGTACGATCAATTCCATTTTATCTGCCTTTGGCAGTCCTTGAAATAAATAAATCTTAGATGGTAGTTCCGTCGTCACTTTCATTTCTTCTATAATTTCTACTGTAACGCATATTTCATTCATCTGCTGTATTTTACAGTGATAAACTTTATTTTCTCCGTCACTAACGAAAAGTTCTTCGCCTACTTTCATTCGAAGAACCTTTTTTATATGTATTACATCTGTTCCTATAATATCAATTTCTGGTTTCTTAACTTGCTCTGACGTCACAAAAAAACGTTGCATTTTATTTCCCTTTCCTTGCTGTCACAGACACCCATTCGCCATCTCTTGTCACTTCTAATATTTCTAATCCCTCTGCTTGTATCATCTGTGTAACCATTGTTTCTTTTTCTGCAATAATTCCACCAGTAATATAGATACCACCTACTTTTAGCGTTTTAAAAACAACAGGGGTCAATGGTACTAAAACATCTGCCAAAATATTTGCCAGTACAATATCATACTTCGCATATCCTACTGTGTCTTGTACTTTACTATCCTCAATGATATTCCCATTTATCACTTCATATTGCGTTGTAGCCAGCTCATTTCTCTTCATATTCTCATGCGTTGCCTCAATCGCACAAGGGTCTAAATCTGTTCCTACAACGTATTTTGCACCAAACTTAAGTGCCAACATAGCCAAAATGCCACTTCCACACCCTATATCCAGCACATCGTTTCCTTGCTTTACGTATTTCTTCAACTGGCGAATACAAAGCCTTGTTGTTTCATGCAAGCCAGTTCCAAATGCTGTTCCTGGATCAATGTGAATTACCAATTTATCCTTATCTGTTTCTTGTACGGGTTCCCAAGATGGCGTAATTAATACATCATCAATATAGAATTGATGAAAGTACGCTTTCCAGTTATTAATCCAATCAATATCTTCCGTTTCAGAGCTTTCGATTGTACAATCTCCCACATCTACATAACTTCCTGCTTGTCGTAACTCTTCAGCTATTTCACGTAAAAGTTCGTCATTCGCCTCTTCTAAATAAAAATTGAGATATGCTATACCGTCATCAACTTCTGTTTTGGGTAATATATCTATAAACATCTGCTCTTTATCAGATTGTGTCAAAGGTATTTTATCTTCGATTTCCACGCCCTCTACACCTAAGTCTATAAGAATACTACTTACAATATCTTCTGCTTGTGTTGTTGTTTTTAATCTATACTGCTTCCATTTCATTCATATACCTCTTATTTGCTTTGATTCTGCCAAAATATCCATATCGTTTATTTTAACATCATTTATGATTGCCGTAAACGCATTATCACAAAATTCCCAGATGTTCTAATAAAGTTTTCGTCCCGATAAGCACCAATACAATTCCACCAGCTAATTCTGCTCTCTTCTGGTATTTACCACCAACACTGCTCCCAAGCCGTACACCAACAAAAGATAGTATAAACGTTGTTGCTCCAATCAATGTGATTGCTGGCATGATTTGTACTTTCATAACACCAAAGGTAATACCTACTGCTAGTGCATCAATACTCGTAGCAATCGCAAGACCAAGCATTGTTTTGATATCTAGTGACGCGTCCTGTGTTTCTTCTTCAGTCTTACATGCCTCTCTTATCATATTTCCACCGATAATTCCCAATAAGATAAATGCCACCCAATGGTCCACCGATGAAATTGTTTCTTGAAAGCTTGCTCCTAGCCAATAGCCAATGAGAGGCATCACGCCTTGAAAAACCCCAAAATATAGTGCGACTATGCTTGCCTTTTTTACTGTAAACTTTCCAAAAGCAAGCCCCTTACAGACTGCGACTGCAAATGCGTCCATTGATAACCCCAATGCTATGAAACTCAATTCTATTATTCCCATTTGTTTTCCTTTCTTGTTAGAGACAAGTATTTCCCATACGAAATTCCTGCCTGTAGTGGTTACAGTTACGATGTTAGGAGCGTTTTTATATAATAGGGCGGAATTTCCTAATTATAGTACAATAGAGTTTCGTTTTACGAAACTCTCGCCTGCGGCGGTCGCAATTTGCGACATCTACATTGTACGTCGCAGTGTGTTCCCCAGAGGGTTTTTATATAATAGGACGTAATTTCCTAATTATATAAAAAAGAGACCTACTTATGGCGTATCCCATAAATAAGTCTCGTTATTACAGTATAACCAGATAATAAATATTATCAGTATGTTGACTATACCACGCTATGCGCTAACTACTCCCTTATCACTCTTCGTTATTATATGAAGTCAGCGTGCATTTGTCAAGTGTAATTCCACAACAGCCCAAAACTTCTCTACATCAATATCAACTGCCACCTCAGCATTATATGTCCCATCTTGACAAGCAAGTATTTCACAACTTGTCTTTCCATAGAGGGGCTCATCATCAACCTCAATTTTCACACACATAGGTTGCAATTTCAAAATAGTATTATCAATCAAATGCGCTATGGTCACTGGGTCGTGTAGACACATTTCTTCTATGCCAAATATTTCTTTTTGTATTTTACAAGCGTGTTCCATTATCTGAACAAAAAATTTCGATTCTTTTGTGTGTAGTTTCTGCATTCTCTCTATTACACGATTGTCGCACAACACTTGTCTTGTCACATCAAGCCCTATCATCGTTATTGGCACACCACTTTCAAAGCAGATCTGCGCTGCCTCTGCATCTGCAAATATATTAAACTCAGCCACAGGCGTTATATTCCCACTTCCACAACTTCCTCCCATGAGAACAATTTGCTTTATCTTTCTCACAAGTTTTGGTTCTCTTTTTATTGCTGTTGCTAAGTTCGTCATTGGTCCCATTGTAACTACTGTAATATCCCCACTAGAGGCGAGCAATGTATCTATCATAAATGTAACTGCATCTTTCTTTTTATTGCACTTTCCCTGTGTTCCTCTAGAAAGCTCACGAAAGCCAGCTATACCATGCACATCAGTCGTCAACACCTGTTCTCTTACCATTGGTTTGTCACAGCCTACATACACGGGGGCATGAATATCTAACGCCTGGCAAATATATAATGTGTTATCTCGCGTATCATTTAGACTTTGATTTCCTGCAATCACTGTAATTCCAAGTAGTTCTATTGTTTCCTCTTTTGCAGCCAGTAAAATTGCGATTGCATCATCATGACCTGGATCACAATCTAAGATTATTTTTTGTTTATTCATAGCATCTCCTATTATACCAATTCGCTACAACTGTTCACTCAACAACGCATCAATAAACTGCTGTGCCGTCCTCCCTGACAATCCATTATGTTGCAACTCCCACTTATTAGCCGCCAACAATAATTCTTCCTCTGTCATTCTAATTTGATTGCGTTTCGCCAATTCTAGCACAATGCTTTGAAACTCTTTCCTTGATGGTCCTACAAAGAATATGCTCTCTCCAAAACGCGCTGCTAAGGATAATTTTTCCTGCACCGTATCCGATGCGTGCAAATCATCACGTCTGCCCTCTTTATCTGAAAATTGTTCTCTTACTAAATGTCTTCGATTCGAAGTTGCATAAATAAGCACATTATCTGGTTTTTTCTCCAACCCGCCCTCAATTACTGCTTTTAAATATTTATACTCAATTTCAAACTCCTCAAAAGATAAGTCGTCCATATAAATAATAAACTTATAATCTCTATTTTTAATTTGTGCTATTACATCGTTTAAATCTTTAAATTGGTGTTTGTAAATTTCAATCATTCGCAGTCCCTTATCATAATATTGATTCAGAATCGCCTTAATCGAAGAAGATTTCCCTGTGCCTGCATCTCCAAATAACAAACAATTATTCGCTGGTCGTCCCTCAACAAATGCCTGCGTATTCCTTACTAACTTCTGTTTCGGTATTTCATAGCCTATCAAATCATCAAGATACACATTCGCAATATTCTTAATCGGAACAATACGAAGTTCTTCATTTCCATGTTCTATGCGAAATGCCTTATGCAGGCCGAATTTTCCCACACCATATTGCTTGTAAAATTCTGTGATAATGCTTTGAAACACCTCTACCGTTTCTGCCTTTGCAAGCCTGACACTTAGTTCACACACACTATCTCTTATTCTCTTATTAAACGTTTTTCCTTGTCGTTCAAAGCCTTTGTAATCTAAAAATATCGCAAACTTCTCTTTTTCTTCTTCTGCAAATGCAAAGCGCAACAAATCTATTTGATAAAGCTCCAGCCAGATTGTATAATCGTATTTTGCAATCATATCAATACTTCCTGTTGCATCACCACCTATTTCACATGCCATGCTATAGGGATTCTCATGATTTACCAACAGCCAGGTCAAATATGTATGCCATAGATTTCCCTCAAACCCGTATTTATTTGCATAGTTCACAAGATTATGAATACAGCTACATAGTATACGCTCTTCATCTTCCTCACCTTTTATTGCCGAAAGCGTACCCTTTAAAATATGTCCCTCATTTTCAACCAAGTCTAAAATATCCTCTAAAACTTTTCCCTCTTGCATTCCTCTGTATAAAATCATATTATTCAAATTCATAATTCATGCTCCTTTACCTATCTGTTTCTTTTACTTGCCTTATCTCTTCTATAACTATCTGTTTCTTTTACTTGCCTTATCTCTTCTATAACTATCTGTTTCTCCTACCTATCTGTTTCTTTTATTTATCTATTTCTCCCACTTATTCATTTCCTCTATCTAAATTTTCCAAGTATATTCCCATAATGTTA